>Ga0307376_10000091_pt1 | contig 135148 bp, 129 predicted proteins | sample TR2MG_FD_202536 | JGI IMG/M metagenome (GOLD analysis project Ga0307376, IMG submission 202536) | Soil microbial communities from Risofladan, Vaasa, Finland - TR-2 | ecosystem: Environmental > Terrestrial > Soil > Coastal area > Acid sulfate soil | place: Finland: Risofladan, Vaasa...
TGCGCATTGACAAGATAGGGTGAAATCCGGACAATGCCGCGCTCTTCGCGGTGATATAGCTCAGGTGGTTAGAGCGCAGCACTCATAACGCTGAGGTCGGTGGTTCAAATCCACCTATCACCACCAAACATACGGTGCCAAAGCGTACCCCCAAAGCAGCATGCCTGGAAAATTCCATATCAAGACTTTCGGTTGCCAGATGAACGAGTATGACTCGGACAGGATGGCGGATGTGCTGCGCGTCCATCAAGGCATGGAAGCGACCGACCAGCCGGAACAGGCCGACCTGATTTTGTTCAATACCTGCTCGATACGCGAGAAAGCCGAAGAAAAGGTGTTCTCCGATCTGGGGCGCATCCGTCCGCTCAAGCTGGTCAACCCCGATTTGCTGATCGGCGTGGGCGGCTGTGTGGCCAGTCAGGAAGGTGCCGCAATCCTGAAGCGGGCGCCCTATGTCGATATCATATTCGGCCCGCAGACCCTGCATCGCCTGCCGCAGCTGCTGCAGGCACGCCGGGATACCGGGCAACCCCAGGTGGACATCAGCTTCCCCGAGATCGAGAAATTCGACCATTTGCCGGTGCCGCAAACCGGCTCGGGCACCGCGTATGTTTCCATCATGGAAGGCTGCAGCAAATACTGCACGTTTTGCGTCGTGCCCTATACGCGCGGTGAAGAGGTATCCCGTCCGCTGGCCGACGTGATGCATGACGTGCGGCAATTGGCCGCGCAAGGGGTGAAAGAGGTGACACTGTTGGGCCAGAATGTGAATGCCTACTGCGGCTCGGGAGAGGACGGCGAAACCGTGGATTTTGCTTTTCTGCTGCAGGCCATCGCAGCACTGGATGGCATAATGCGCCTGCGCTATACCACTTCACACCCCAAGGATATGAGCCAGCGGCTGATCGATGTGTATGCAACCACGCCCAAGCTGGTCAGCCATCTGCACCTGCCGGTGCAGTCCGGTTCAGATCGCATCCTGGCGGCGATGAAACGCGGCCACACGGTTCTGGAATACAAATCCATCATCCGCAGGGTGCGCGCCGCACGCCCCGATATTTGTATCACTTCCGATTTTATCGTGGGTTTCCCCGGCGAGACCGAACAGGATTTCGAGGCGACCATGAAGCTGATTGACGAAATTGGATTCGACAACAGTTTCAGCTACGTTTACAGCCCGCGTCCCGGCACCCCGGCTGCCGAATTGCGCGACGACACCCCGATCGAGGTCAAGGCGCAGCGACTGAAACGTTTGCAGGATCGCATCGCGGAACAGGAGGCGGGAGTGGCCAGGGTGATGCTGGGCACGACGCAACGTGCATTGGTCGAGGGGGTGTCGAAAAAAGACGCCCTGGAGTTGGCCGCACGTACCGACAACAACCGGGTGGTAAATTTCAGCGGTGCAGCAAGCCTGATCGGCGAATTTGTCGAGGTGAAAATCACCGGGGTAGTGCGTCACACGTTGCGCGGTGAACTTGTGTCGAATCCAGCATGACCCGGTCTGCAAAAGAGAATTTATCGTCCGGGCTTTCACTGACTGTGCAATACGCGAGCAGTGCGCAGCACTTGCCGACCCGCGCGCAATTCCGGCGCTGGATAAAGGCCGCGTTGCACCCGCAAGGAGTACGCCGGCAGGTACCCGGCAGCTTCGCTGCCACCCTTCCGCTGCAACGTGACGCGAAAGTAACTTTGCGCATCGTCGACGAGGCTGAGGGGCGCGAGCTGAACAAAAATTATCGCGGCAAGGATTACGCCACCAATGTGCTGACTTTTGTGTATGACGATATGCCGGTACTGGCCGGCGATATCGTGATTTGCGCACCGGTAGTGGAACGTGAAGCGGATGCGCAAAACAGGGATATGACGGCGCACTATGCGCATCTCAGCCTGCATGCCGCATTGCATTTGCAGGGCTACGGGCACGAAAACGATGCGGATGCGGCCGGGATGGAGCAACTGGAAATCGAACTAATGCTAAAATTGGGTTATCCTGATCCTTATCGAATATGACATCCCACGCAATGGAACCTCCGGGAAGCAATAAACCCAGTCTGCTAGAGCGGCTTTCAACGATGTTGCTGCGCGAACCGGAAGACCGCGAGCAACTCGTTGCATTGCTGCATTCCGCCTATGATCGCAACCTGCTGGATGCCGACGCCCTGTCGATGATGGAAGGGGTGATGCAGGTCTCGGAGCGGCAGGTCCGCGAAATCATGATTCCGCGCGCACAGATGGATGTCATCGACATCAGTCTAGCGCCTGAAAAATTCATTCCTTTTGTGGTCGAGACAGCACACTCGCGCTTTCCGGTGATGGAAGGCGACAAAGACAACATCATCGGCATCCTGCTGGCGAAAGATTTGTTGCGCTATTACGCCGGCGAGGAATTTGACGTGCGTGACATGCTGCGCCCGGCCATATTCGTGCCGGAGGCCAAACGTCTCAACGTGCTGCTGCGCGACTTCCGCAGCAACCGCAATCACATCGCGCTGGTGGTGGACGAATACGGCGGGGTTTCCGGCATGGTGACGATCGAGGACGTGCTGGAACAAATCGTCGGGGACATCGAAGACGAATACGATTTTGACGATGACGAGGACAACATCATCGCTGATGCCGTGGGGCACTACCGTGTCAAGGCCGACACCGAGATCGCGGATTTCAATAGCGCGCTAGGGACAGATTTCAGCGACGAGGAGTACGACACAGTCGGCGGGCTGGTGTTAAAGGCAGCCGGGCAACTGCCCAAGCGCGGCGATCACATTTATATCGGCGAACTGATGTTTACCGTGTTGCGCGTGGATAGTCGCAGACTTTACTCGATGTTGGTAGAACGCAAAAAACCCGTTGCTGAAATCGCGTGAGCCCGAGCCGGCAACCTGTTGAGCCGGAATGACTGATTCTACCCAGGCTGCAATTTGATGTTACAGTACTCGCTCGGTGTGATGGTTGGATCGCCTGTGCGCTATGCCCTCGGCGCCGAATCGGCATATCAGGTCCTGCCGATGTAATTTCGTCCTGTTGAAAAAAAGTGAACACATTACTGAAGAACTAATTGATAGGGAATCGTTATGCTGTTTGATGAATTTGACCGGGAGGTGTTTTCCGGAGGCCAGGAAATTTTCAGGTCCGGGGATGCCGGAGACTGCGCATATCTTATCGAAGAAGGCGTGGTCGAAATTCTGGTCCTGAAGGAGGACGGCGAACATCGGATCAAATTGATAAGCCAGGGCGAGTTGTTCGGGGAAGTATCACTGATCGACTACCAGCCCCGTACGGCAACCGTAAGGGCAATTGAAAGAACGGTGCTGGTGCCTATTCCACGCAAACTGATGGAGCAGTTGCTGGAAAAAAGCGACCCGGTATTGCGACATTTGCTGCTGGTCATTCTGGAGCGTTTCAGGAACCGGAACGATGGTTCCACACTGCCGGCGGCGACTGCCATTGTTGAACCCGAGCAACTGAAACGCCGCAACTCTGTCAAGGGCGAGGCGACGCAAAAACTCTCTCTCGCACACGGCATGAAGCGCGCCCTGAAACATGAAGAATTCCAGCTTTATTATCAACCAATCTGTAATCTTGCCGATGGTGCCATTGCCGGATTCGAGGCGCTGATTCGATGGGATCATCCGATTGACGGGCCGCTACTGCCCGATGATTTTCTTTGGATCGCCGAGCAAACCGGCCTGATAAATGAAATCGGCCTGTGGACCCTTGATCGCGCGTGCAGAGACTGGGCAGTCCTGAAGAAATTCACAGATTTCGACTCGCCATTTGTCAGTGTCAATTTGTCACCCGCCCAGTTGAACAGCGAGATGCTGGTAGAAGATGTGAAGAGCACGATGGCAGGCCGAAACATGGACCCCTCGGAATTGAAACTGGAGCTGACAGAAACCGTCATGGTCGACCACCCTGAAGCCGCGTCCAACATTATGCACAAGCTGATCGAGCTGGGTTGCAGCCTTGCGCTCGATGACTACGGCGCCGGACATTCCGGATTAAGGCATCTGCAGCGCTATCCGTTAAGCGCGCTGAAAATTGACGGTGCTTTTGTCGAGCCGATTTTGAGGTCTCCGCAAAGCCTCGAAATTGTTCGTTCCAGCGTAGCTTTGGCGCATTCGCTGGGCATGAGCGTGGTTGCCGAGGGCGTTGAAAGCGATGGTGTAAGAGCCAAGCTGCTGGAAATGAAATGTGACTTCGGGCAAGGCTGGTATTTTGGCAGGGCCGCCACCCTCAAGGAGCTGGAAATACGCTGCGCCAAAACCCAGCTTCACCCCGGTTCATGATAAACCTGCTTTAGAACTGTTCATCCGGCCCGAGATAGCGCCACTGACCGACCGGTAATTTTCCCAGTTTGACTTTCCCGATACGGATGCGTTTCAGTCCGCTGACCTTCAGCCCGACCAGCTCGCACATGCGGCGGATCTGGCGTTTTTTCCCTTCATGCAGCACGAAACGCAACTGGTCTTCGTTCTGCCAGCTCACCTTGGCCGGTTTGAGATATTCGCCATCGAGTTTGAGCCCCTGGTTGAGCAAGGCCAGCCCGCTGTCTTCCAGAGTCCCCTGCACACGCACCAGATATTCCTTGTCAACCATGGAGTCTTCACCGATCAGCCGTTTGGCGATGCGCCCATCCTGGGTAAGTACCAGCAGGCCCTGTGAGTCGATATCGAGACGGCCAGCCGGGGCGAGCCCAAGCAACTGGCTGCGGTGGAAGCGTAGCGGGGTGGGGTCCTCGACCCAGCGTGTATTGTCGTCAAGCAGGGTGATGGCGGGCTTGTAATTATGTTCAGCCTGGCCCGATACATAGCCAACCGGTTTGTTGAGCAGGATCGTCACGCGTTGTTGCTGGGTGTTTTGCGCGGCAGTGCGCAGCGTCACCCGCTGGTCGGGGTAGACCTTGCTGCCCAGTTCGCTGACGATTTCGCCGTCGACCTCAACCCATCCCTTTTCAATGTAGTTGTCGGCTTCGCGGCGCGAGCACAGGCCGAGCTCGGACATGCGTTTAGAAAGGCGTATTTTTTCCATGGGGATATTGCACTGACTGTTGATTAGGACGCGATTTAAGCACAAAGCGGCGTGTTGCGAGAAATAAACGCGCAAGGTTGCGGTCCAGGTGTACCCGCAGCAACAGGACTAGATATTACGCAGCGGCGGTTTGGCGAGTTTGCGTTGCAGGGTGCGGCGATGCATATTAAGCGCGCGGGCGGTTGCCGAAATGTTGCCGTCCTGTTCGATCAATACACGCTGGATATGTTCCCACTCAAGATGCTCGATTTGCGCGGGCTGTGTGTTGAGCGGGACATTGCTGTCGGGAACTTGATTGAATGCCGCAACGATCTCGTCGGCGTTGGCCGGTTTGGACAGGTATTGGGTCGCCCCCAGTTTGATCGCACCGACGGCGGTGGCAATGCTGGCATAGCCGGTCAGCACAACGATGCGCGTATTCGGATCGAGCTCGTGCAACACCTTGACCAGTACCAAACCCGGCGCACCGCCCATTTTAAGATCGATCACGGCGAACTCCGGCGGGTTGTCTTCCGCGAGGGGAATTGCCAGTTCCACGCTGTGTGCCACTGTCACGGCAAAGCCGCGCCGTTTCAGCGCGGCGCTTAGTACCCTGCAGAAGGTGATGTCGTCATCCACCAACAGCAGCGAGGCAGATTCCGTGCACGGCTCAGTCATGTGTCTGCCCCGGCTATCGGCAACTTTATTTCAGTTGTTGTGCCGCCTTCCTTGCGGTTGAACAGGCGCACCGTGCCGCCCATCCGTTCAATGGTGGCGTTGGCGAGGAACAAGCCCAGCCCCCGGCCCTCTTTCTTGGTGGTGAAGAACGCCGAACCGGCTTTGAGCGAGGCAATCTCGCTCAGACCTATCCCTTGATCGTGTATCTCGAGCGTGAATACAGAACTGTCCCAGCGGGAAAATATCTCGACCGGCTGCGTGCTGGCATCGGCGGCATTATTGAGCAGGTTCATCAGCGCGGCACGCAGCGTGACATCCACAATGATGCGCGGGACAGGGCGCATATCGCTGCTGATATGGCGGGATTGCGCGGTCGGGCGCAGCATTTGCCATTCGTCCAGCAATTCGGCCATCAATTCATCCACCGCTTGCAACGAGGTCGCCCCGCTGTCCTGCGCATTTGCCAGGATTTTATCAAGGATATGTTTGCAGGCGCGCACTTGTTCGTCGAGGATGGCAAGGCCGTCGCGCAACTCCGGCAGATTGGCAACGGTATAGTGCCGCAATTCGCCGATCACCACCGCCATGGTGGACAGCGGCGTGCCCATTTCATGGGCCGCACTGGCCGCCTGCGTGCCGAGTGCCACGATACGCTCGTTGCGCAGAATATCTTCGCGCACGCGCGCCAGCATCTCGTCACGGTTGCGCACTGCCTGCGCCATCTGTACCACAAAATAAGCCACCACCACCGCGCTGATGACGAACCCCAGCCACATCCCCACCACGTGGATATTGAAGGCACTTTCACCGGTCATGTGCATGTGCTGCAAGGGAATGTAGTAGGCCATCAGCAGGCTGTAACAGGCAGTGGTGAGCACCGCCATACTCCAGGTATAACGGGCAGGCAGCGTTGCGGCCGCGATCACCAGCGGAAGCAGGTAGATCGATACGAACGGATTGGTCGAGCCGCCGCCGTAATAGAGCAGGATGGTCAGCACAATCACGTCAATGCCTAATTGTGCGAACAGTTCAGGGTTGGAAACCACCATGTTGTTGCGCAAACGCAGCCAGCTGAGCAGATTGACGACCGCGAGCGCGGCAACGGTCAGCAGCATCGGTTGCCAGCGCAGTTCCAGCCCAAGAATTTTCCAGGCCAGAAACAGCGCGGCGAGTTGCGCGGCAATCGCGATATTGCGCAGCTTCAGCAGTCGTCGCAGCTGGTTGTGGCCGGGGATGGAGGAAAGTATCGGATTGCTCATGGCGCAATTGTAATCGGTGGGATGGGTGGAATGGTGCGACATCATGTCGCATACCGGTGCGGGAAAATTGGCGAGATAATCGCAACCGATACTTCACGGTATTGTTAGTTTGCTGAATACAGCACACATTTCCCCGCACGCTCCGGGATTCGCCGCGACTGCGCTGTCGCCATAATGCCGCGCATTTGGCATTCATTTTTCGCGGTGCGATCGGGGTTTACACCGGGTGCCTTATTGGCTTTATTAACGGATAGAAAGAAATCATGAGCAAATTAAATCGGTACGGTTGGTTGATTGCAGTCTTGTTGGTCAGCTTTGGCAGTTCAAGTTATGCAGCCGGTAATACAGCAGGAATCAAGATTAGCGGAGCATGGTCGCGCGCCACGGCACCAGGGCAGGACACGGGCATGCTGGAGATGACCATCACCAGCATACGGCCTGCATCTTTGCTCGGTGCATCCAGCCCTGCATGCAAGGAAGTGCAGCTGCACAGCATGACGATGGAGGGCGGCATGATGAGAATGCGCGAGGTAAAGGCAATTGAATTGCCCGCCGGCAAACCGGTGGATTTGGGCAAGAGCGGCTATCACCTGATGCTGATCGGGTTGAAGGCACCGCTCAAGGAAGGTGAAATGGTGCCTGTCACACTGCGCATCAAGGTGGGCAAGCACCGTCTGGTGAAAGTGAAGAGCATGGCCGCAGTGATGCTGCTGACCGCGAGCGGGTATGCACCACGGAATAATGTTAGCCGGCACATGAAAATGTAAAACGAAGCGGTCAGTTTCCCGGCAAGTCCAGCAGCGGATATGGTGTTGTTTGCCCGGGATGCTGGCGGTCAATTTTTTTCAATCACCGGGAAGATTTTTTAATTATGGGTTTTAGAGTCATGGATGTTGCGCGCGAGCCGTTTGCTATCCGAAAAACCGTGCGAGTTGTTATGACCGCATCGCTTGCGCTGTTGCCGTTCGGTGCAATAAATAGCGCCATGGCCTGCGCCACTTGCGGCTGTTCACTGTCCACGGACGCCGCCATGGGCTATTCGGCGTCAACAGGCTGGCGAGTGAGCGCAGACTACTCGTTTATAAATCAGGACCAGTTGCGCACCGGCACGGGGACGATATCGCCGGCACAAGCGGCGGCGATCAACGATGCCGGCGGCAATCAGGAAGTCGAGCACCAGACCATCAACCGCTATATCACCTTGGGCCTGAGCTACGCGCCCAGCGCGGACTGGAACTACCGGTTGCTGGCGCCCTACATAGGCCGCAGCCACACTACCTATGGTGCAGCGTCCAACCCCCTTACGCCCGACCAGCTAAGCGGTGCGAGCGTCGGCAGCCTGGGTGACATCAAATTCATCGTCAGCTACCAGGGTGTGCTGCCCACCCACAACCTCGGGCTTCAGTTCGGTGTGAAACTGCCCACGGGCGATTATGGCGGACCCAGCGCGAGCGGCACGGGGACGGTAGGGCGCAATCCTGTGTCGTTCGCTCTGGGTGGCAACTCGGGCGGGCAGCTCCTCGACACCAGCTTGCAGGCCGGCACTGGCAGCACCGATCTGATCGTCGGCGGGTATTTCTACCAACCGGTGAGCCAGAATTTTGATGCCTTTGTCAACGGCCAATTCCAGGCGGCAGTGATGGAAAAACTCGACCAGGTCGGCGCCAGCTACCGTCCCGGCAATCTGGCTACCGTGAGCGTTGGTCTGCGCTATGAAGCGAATCCCGGAATTGTGCCGCAATTGCAGGTGAACCTCACGCGCAAGAGCGCAGAGCTGGGGGCGCTTGCCGACACAGCCGACACGGCAGGCACCGTGGTGTACCTGAGTCCCGGGATCAGTGCGAATGTGATGGCCAACACGCAGATGTACGCCTTTGTGCAACTGCCGTTATACAGTCATCTCGATGGCTACCAGCTGTTCCCGCACTACACCGCCACGGTCGGGATAAGCCGCGCCTTCTGACCCGCATTGCCTGGGGGATGGTACTTTCGAACCGGCGTATTGTCTGATCTAATGTTTTGCTATTGCATCATGGGGCACTGAAATGATTCGCGAACCACACTTCAGGCGAAAAACCGTGCTTCAGCCCGGGCCTTCCACGGACTTGCAGCGCCGCGCGCTGTTGCGGGGTGCGGTCGGGCTGGGAATCGCAGCAGCGGGCGGTCTGCTTGCCATGCCAGCGCAGGCGCAAGAGCTGGAGGTGGGTCAGCCGGCGCCGCAATTGGTGCTGCACACCCTGGATGGCCCGAGCATCGCGACTCGCGACCTGCTCGGTCAGGTGGTGATCGCCACCTTCTGGGCCACCTGGTGTGATCCCTGTCGCGAAGAGTTGCCGCTGCTTTCAGCCTATGCCGCGCATCATGCGCAACAAGGATTGCACGTGCTCGGCTTCAGCCTCGATGGGCCGGAAGATCTGCCCAAGGTGAAACAGGTGGCGACGAGCCTGAGTTTTCCGGTGGGGCTGCTCGGCAACCCATGGGCCGGAGAATATGGGCGTATCTGGCGTATTCCGGTAAGTTTCGTCATAGATCGCAAAGGCCGATTGGCTGATAACGGTTGGGACGATGCCAAGCCGGCGTGGACCAAGCAAAGGTTGCAGCAGGTGGTGGATCCGCTGCTGCTGCGCACGGATTGAGCTTGTGCTTGCGCTAGTCAAATCTCCCTCAAGCATCCTGAAGCGAAGTGATCAGCACACGATTCGATGGAATTTCGGGTTGCTTTGCATGGGGCCCCATATTGCAGCGGATGCCGGCAATCGCATGAATGAGCGGATCAACCAAATTTTCATTTAATTCAACATTCGGGTTTCCATCCGGGAAACATCCGATCAGTTCCAATAAAAAACGCACAGCAGACAACTTCAGGCACAAAACGGTATCACTGCGAATCTTTCATACTCAACTTGAGTAGTTGACAGTGCGTGCAAAGCATCGGTTATGCTGCGCTCGTTTTACGATACTTCGGACGGCGGGATATTCCACATGAGTTTGTTGAAGAATGGTTATTTGCCGGCATTTCTGGCCGGTGCGGTTTGCGTATTCGGCTTCGCCCCGTTCGGGTTTTTTCCGATTCCGGTGATCGCGCTTGCCACCCTGTTTGCGCTTTGGCAGCGCGCCGGCACGCCGCGCAGCGCGGCGTGGCTGGGCTACGCGTTCGGCTTGGGATTGTTTGGCGCGGGGGTCAGCTGGATCTATGTCGCGCTGCACGAATACGGAAACATGCCGATGTTGCTGGCTCTGCCTGCCACCGCGCTGTTCGTTGCATTTCTTGCGCTGTTCACCGCGTTGGCCGGCTATGCGCAGGCGCGATTCCCGGTAACAAAAAATTTGCGCACACTGCTGGTGATGCCGGCGGCATGGGTGTCGGTCGAGTGGCTGCGCGGCATGATATTTACCGGCTTTCCGTGGCTGACCCTGGGCTATGCGCACAGCGGCAGCCCGCTGGCGGGTTACGCGCCGCTGTTCGGTGTGTATGGCGTGTCGCTGGTCGCCGCGGTCAGCGCCGGGTTGCTGGCGTACTGCGCCATAAACCTGCTGCGTGAAGTGGCAGCATTGCGCAGTACCCGATTCTTCCCCGCCTCATTGCGCGGAATTTACCTTCCAGTGCTGATACTCGTAGCGCTGTGGGGAGCCGGCGCAGCACTGCATAGCGCGAGCTGGACCAAGCCCGTCGGTGAACCGTTCAGCGTGTCGCTGGTACAGGGCAACATCGCGCAGAATCTCAAGTTCAGTGAAGATGCGCTGAATGGGACGCTGGAAACATACCGCCGCCTGGTGTTGCAGAACAACGCGCGCCTTACCCTGTTGCCCGAGACTGCATTGCCGATGCTGCGCCATGAAGTTCCGCAGGATTTGATAGAACAGCTGCGCGATCATGCTTTGAAGAATCACGGGGACGATTTGATTGGCGTTTTTGAGCGTGACAACGGCAGTTATTACAACAGCGTATTTTCATTGGGCAGCGGAGACGAACAGCATTACCGCAAACACCATCTGGTGCCGTTTGGGGAATTCATCCCGTTGCGGCCCTTGCTCGGCTGGTTCATCAACGGTGTACTCGACATTCCGATGGGCGATCTGGCCCGCGGCGCTTCACGACAGCCCCCGCTCGACGTTGCCGGGCAGCGTGTCGGGGTCGACATCTGTTACGAGGATGTGTTCGGCGAGGAAATCATCCGTGCCCTGCCGCAGGCCACGCTTTTGGCCAATTTCACCGACGATGCGTGGTATGGACATTCGTATGCGGCCGCGCAGCACAACCAGATGTCGCAAATGCGCGCGATGGAAACCGGCCGCATGATGCTGCGCGCCACCAATACCGGGGTTACTTCCATCATAGGCGCGGACGGCAGGATATTGCAGCGCTTGCCGCAGCATGTGCAAGGGGTGCTGCTCGGCAAGGCGCAGGGCTATGGGGGTACCACGCCCTATGTGCGCTGGGGCAATGCGGCAGTATGGCTGCTGATCATGCTGATGCTGGCGGGAGCCTGGCTTGCGGAACAACGGATTTCTATTTCGTCCAGGAATCCTTGAGCGTGAGGGTCCGGTTGAACACTGGTTTCCCGGAGCGGTGATCATGGCGATCCGAGCAAAAATAGCCCAGCCGCTCGAACTGGTAGCGGGTTTCCGGTGCGGCATCTTTCACGCAAGATTCGACCCAGCCTTGCACCACTTTCAATGAGTCGGGATTCAGGTAAGTACAGAAGTCGATTTCTCTGTCAGCATCCGGTTCCGGGACGGTGAACAGCCGGTCATACAAACGGATCTCGGCCGCCAGCGCATCTGCACAGGACAGCCAGTGGATCACGCCCTTCACCTTGCGCCCGACCGGATTCTTGCCCAGCGTATCCGCATCAATCGAGCAGCGCAATTCGACCACGTTGCCGGCGGCATCCTTGATCGCCTCATCGCAACGCATCACGTAGGAATAGCGCAGCCGTACTTCGCCGCCCACGGTCAGTCGCTGCCAGCCTGCTGGTGGCGCTTCGCTGAAGTCGTCCGCCTCGATCCAGATTTCCCTGCCGAACGGCACGATCCGTGAGCCGAACTCGGGGTGTTGCGGATGAAAACCTGCTTCGCGCGATTCGGTCTGTCCCGCCACGAAATTCGTTATCGACACTTTCAACGGGTTGACCACTGCCATCACACGCGCTGCTTTTGCTTCCAGATCGTCGCGGATGGCTGCTTCCAGCACGGCCATATCCACGGTGTTGTTGCTCTTGGAGATGCCGATCAGCCTGGCAAATTCACGTATCCCTTCCGGGGTGTAGCCGCGCCTGCGCATCCCGATGATGGTGGGCATGCGCGGATCGTCCCAGCCCGACACGTGCCCCTCATTGACCAGTTGCAGCAGCTTGCGTTTGCTGGTGATGGTGTAGTGCAGCTCCAGACGCGAGAATTCGTACTGGCGCGGATGGCAAGGAATTGTGATGTTGTCCAGCACCCAGTCGTAGAGCGGGCGATGATCCTCGAATTCCAGCGTGCACAGCGAGTGCGTGATGCCTTCCAGTGCGTCCGAAATGCAATGGGTGTAATCGTACATCGGGTAGATACACCACTGGTCGCCGGTGCGCAGGTGATGGGCGCGGCGAATGCGGTAGATCACCGGGTCGCGCAGATTGATGTTGCCGCTGGACATGTCAATCTTCACGCGCAGCACGCGACTACCGTGGGCAAATTCGCCGGCACGCATGCGGGTGAACAGGTCAATATTTTCCCTGACGCTGCGTTCCCGGTGCGGACTGTTCCTGCCGGCCTCGGTCAGCGTGCCGCGATACTCGCGCATCTGCTCCGCGGTGAGGTCATCCACATACGCGAGACCCTTGTTGATGAGTTCCAATGCGAATTCATACAGCGCATTAAAGTAATCTGAAGCCCAGCGCACCTCGCCGTCCCACTGAAAGCCCAGCCAGCGCACGTCGTCCTGAATCGACAGTGCGTACTCGTCGTTTTCTTTTTCCGGGTTGGTGTCGTCGAAGCGCAGATTGCATTTGCCGTGATAGTCCTGGGCCAGGCCGAAGTTAAGGCAGATGGATTTTGCATGGCCTACATGCAGATAACCGTTCGGTTCCGGCGGAAAACGGGTGACGATGCTGCTGTGCTTGCCGCTGGCCAGATCGGCATCAATAATCGTGCGGATGAAGTTGGATGCGGCGGATTGTGGCGTACTGCTCATAGGAGATTATCTGGGTTTGTATCAATCAACGGATTGCGCGGGGGATTTTACCCGAAATCAGGCGCTTCCCGGGACGCGCATTAACTCACTGGTGAATACTGATCTTTGCGTTATGCAGCATCATGAAACGGTTTCATATTGTGCGGGAATTCTGCTGCTGCCGAAATATCGGCCCACGACAGTACACCTAGTACTGCGCTGGTGTGCTCACCGTTGGCACTATCGGCCATGATAAGCGCAACGGTAGAATTTTCGCTACGCAATTGTGCGAAGACCTCGATGACTGTCATGGTCTCGCTAATTCGGCTATAACTCGGCTCGGCAAGTTCCTGTAAAGGCATATCAGGCTTGCCAGTCTTCAGTGCGCGAGCCAGCGTTTCCGATGAGATAACTGCGCGAATCTGTTCCTGGGCAACCAGAATGATGTGGGGATAACGACCAATAGCCATGTTCTGCTGGGGCAGATCACACATTTTTGCCTGGGCGTTGAGCAAGGCGTATGGCGGTTCCACGATATCCAGCACCTTGGACATCATATATAAATGGCTTTGCAGAGAGGTTGGAACATGATGTCCGCGGCGTAAGAGTTTCAGTGTGTAGATATTTTCCCTCAACAGATACCGGCGCACGGCATAGGCCAGCGAAACGGAAACTACCAGAGGCACTACGATATTGTAGTCACGGGTCATTTCAAGAATCATGACGACAGCGGTAACGGCAGCGCCGGTACTTGCGCCAATCATGCAAGCCATACCAATCACCGCACTGCTTACCGGGTTGACCGCGAGCCCCGGATAAAATTGGTTGCCCATTATGGCCAGGCCGGCACCAAGCGCGGCTCCCATAAACAGGGCGGGGGAAAAAACCCCACCTGACGCCCCGGAACCCAGGGTCAATGAAACCGCCAATAATTTTATCACCACCAAAAACAGCAAAAGCCATACTTCATTGAGTTGCCCGTTCAGAATGTCCTGAATCGTGGCATAGCCAATGCCCTGAATATAATAATGACCGAACTTCAGCATCATCAGGTACATGATGATGCCTACCAGCAGCATACCCAGCATGTGACGGGTGTAATAATTACCGGGCATGCGATCGAACCAGTCCTCGAACAGGTAGATAGAGCGTGTATAAATCATCGCCAAAACACCCATAACCAAACCTAAAACAGCATAAATAATGAAATTGGTGACCGACAGATTAGTTGGTGCTGCAAGTACCAGCGGGGGAATGATAAAAGACGGATGTGTTCCGAAGTACAGCATGCCTATATAACTGGCGGTTGCCGTGGCAATCATTACCGGTACCAGAGTGCGTGCACTAATTTCCACCATCATGATCTCGACAGCGAACAAAACACCCCCCATCGGTGTATTGAAGGTTGCCGCGATTCCGCCACCTGCACCCGCCGCAATCAGCACGTTACGCTGCCATAGCGGCAGGCGCAGCCATTGCGATATGATCGATCCAAATGTCGCACCAATCTGGATGATCGGACCTTCCCGGCCAACCGAACCCCCCGAGCCGATGGAGATCGATGATGCCAGCGATTTAATGGTTGCTACCTTGGAACGAATAATGCCGCGGTTGTAATTAAGTGCATCTATTACTTCGGGTACGCCATGCCCCCTGGCTTCAGGCGCAAACGTCCTGACAAGGAAAGCGACCATTGCTGCGCCGACGACGGGTACGGCTATGACCAAAATTCCCCAGCTGCTTTCGGGTGTATGAAGCAGGCTGTTGTAATCGAGGCTCCATTGGCCGAAAAACATAAGGTTATGGAACATCGCGATAAGCAAACGGAAAATGATCGCACCCAGGCCAGCAATAATACCCACCAGCAGTGCAGGCAGGATTAGCTGCATGGCAGAACTAACAAGTGCGCAAGATGATATCGCAAGCTGTGCCCGTATCCGGCGCAGTGTTGCATTCTGTTTGGAACATAAGCCTTCGCTGGTGCCAGCGACCTTTTGCAATAGATCATTTTCCTTGGCAGCGTGGATGAAAGGCTTTGATCCAACGTTATGGTGACCGGCGTATGCATTGATGAGTTTGAGGAGTTCAGGCATATGGATCTTGCATGGCCGGCATGCAGATATCCGTTCGGTTCAGGCGGGAAACGGATGGCGATGCGGCTGCGCTTGCCGCTGGCCATGCCTGCATCAATAATCGTGCGGATGAGGCTGGATGCGGCGGATTGTGGCGCACTGCTCATAGAAGATAAATTGGGTTTATATCAATCAGCGGTCTGCGCGGAGAATTTTACCCGAAATCAGGCCCGGCCCGGGACAGACATTAACTGTGAAAAGGTAACGTTTATTTGGTAGAATCGGCACCGAATTTAACAACTCCGCACGTCCGGAGAGATTTGCTCGGGCTTGTGGCTTGTCATCCGGAACTGAACCACTATGAAAATTGTTAAGCATTATTTCCGCCTTGTTGCGCTGGTTACCGGCGCGCTTCTGTTGTGTGCCGGCACGGTTGTGCATGCCGATGAAGTCAGTGATGCCAGTCTGTTGTTCAAACAGGGTCAACGCAGTCAGGCGCTGGAAAAGGTCGATCATTATCTCGCCAGCAAGCCGAAAGATGCGCAAGCGCGATTCCTTAAAGGGCTGATACTCACCGAGCAGGGCAAGACCGCCGATGCCATCAAGATATTTACCGGCTTGACGGAAGATTATCCGGACCTGCCCGAACCCTATAACAATCTTGCCGTGCTGTATGCCAGCCAGGGCAAATACGACAAAGCCAAACAATTGCTGGAAAAGGCACTCAGTACCCATCCCAGCTATGCGACGGCAAACGAGAATCTTGGCGACATCTATGCCAAGATGGCGAGTCAGGCATATGACCGGGCCCTGCAGCTGGACAACAAAAACACCGCGACGCAAACCAAGCTGGCGATGATACAAAATCTGTTTGCCGACGATGCCCGCAATCATGCCAGCGTTGCAACGAACGCAGAAGTTTCGAGCAAAATCGAAGAGCATGTCCCAGCCAAGGTCGTTGCAGCGCCGGCCGTTGCTGCGAAGAATCAGCCCGAGCAGCGGGCTCCCGTGGCTTCCGCGGTAGCGGCAGCGCCTGCCAAAGCAACTCCAGCCAAGGCAGAGTTAGCCAAGGCAGAAACAACCAAGACAGAAGTAGCCAAGACAGAAGTAGCCAAGACAACAACCGCAATTCCGGCGAAACAAATAGTCAAGCAAAATGACGATGCTGAAATCAGGCGGGCCGTTACGGCCTGGGCGAAAGCATGGTCATCGCAAAATACAGGCCAATACCTGTCCTTTTACGCGAATGATTTCAAGACACCAGGCGGTGAAACACGGGCTGCATGGGAGGCGATTCGCAAGGAACGCGTCAGTACCCCAAAGTTTATCCGTGTAGGTGTGGATATCAAATCCATATCGTTAACCGACAGTGCGCATGCCACGGTAAAGTTCCGCCAGTCCTATAAATCCAGCCATCTCAATGTTTTCGACAATAAAGTCTTTATGATGGTCAAGGCCGAAGGAAAGTGGCTGATCAAGGAAGAGCGCAGCAAATAATCATGTTGAGGAATCCCGCACCGGTTCTTGTGTTGCTGTGCGGCTTGCTGCAGGGTACCGCGCTGGCCGAGCAGATTGCGCCAAGCCCCGAAACGCAGCTGGTCAATAGTTTGCAGGCTATCAATCACGACCATCTCGACGTTGCGCTCAACGAGGTGGATAACTTGTTGCGTGCCAATCCAAACTTCAGGCTCGCGCAACTGGTCAAAGGCGATTTGTTGATGGCACATGCCGGCGTGATCAATAATTTCGGCAGTGCGTCAAATGCACCCCAAAAGGAAATAATAGGTTTGCGCGACGAGGCGCGCGTGCGGCTGCAGCGCGTTTTGTCACAATCGGACAGCAAATTAAGGCCGCGTTTCCTGTGGCAGCTGGATGCGGAACAGAAATATGCACTGGTGGTCGACACCAGCCGCTCCACGCTATTCGTATACCAGAACGTTGATGGCGAACCGCGCTATGTCACCGACTTCTATGTCACGATCGGTAAGTTGGGCACCGATAAATTAGCTTCGGGCGATCAGCGCACCCCGATCGGTGTCTATTTTGTCAAGGCAGAATTGCCCAAGAAGGACCTTGCCGACATCTATGGCGATGCAGCCTACCCGATCAGTTACCCTAACGAATGGGATCGCAGAAACAAGCGTACCGGTAGCGGCATCTGGCTGCATGGCACACCCAGCGATACGTATAGCCGGCCGCCGCGCGACAGTAACGGCTGCGTTGTGCTGGCAAATGCCGACCTGGAAAAGTTGGCCCCCTATCTGCAAGTGGGGGTTACGCCCGTTATTATCACCAATCAGATGGCCTGGGCCAGCGAGCAGGATCAGGCTGAGCGTACCAGCCTGATGCAGGAGATCGAACAATGGCGCAAGGATTGGACCAGCCTGAATACGGATGCTTACCTCAAGCATTACGCGCATAATTTTTCAAGCAACAACATGGATTACCTGGAATGGGCGAAACAGAAGCATCTGGTCAACAGCGCCAAGTCCTGGATCAAGGTGGCCATTTCGGATGTCAGCATGTTCGTTTATCCCGAGCAGCCGGATATGGTGGTCGTGGATTTCGAGCAGGATTACAAAAGCAACAATCTGTCCAACCGGATGAAGAAACGCCAGTACTGGATCAAACAGGACAAGGGCTGGAAAATAATCTACGAAGGAGCCGCATGATATGAAAATTCTGTTTACCGCATTGTTCACATTGCTGCTGTGCAGCACAATGCAATCATCCTATTCTTCAACCCAAAATATCAATTCAAAGAAGGGCACTAAAACCATGGTCAAACTGCAAACCAATCACGGCGTCATCACATTGCAACTGGATGCTGAAAAAGCACCGGTTACCGTCAAGAATTTCCTCGAATATGTGAACAGCGGTTTTTATAATGGCACCATTTTCCACCGCGTGATCGGCAACTTCATGATCCAGGGTGGCGGCTTTGAGCCGGGCATGATCCAGAAAAAAACCAATGCACCGATCCAGAACGAGGCCGCAAATGGTTTGAAGAATGACAAGTACACCATCGCGATGGCCCGTACCGGTGACCCGCAATCTGCCACCGCGCAATTCTTCATCAACGTCAACGACAACGACTTCCTCAATTATCCCGGGCAGGATGGCTGGGGCTACTGCGTATTCGGCAAAGTGGTGGAGGGCAAGGAAGTGGTGGACGCGATACGCAACGTGAAGACCGGAAACCGTTCCGGCTCCCAGGATGTACCGTTGGAAGACGTCATCATCACCAGCGCAGAAGTGGTCAAGTAATTCAGACAACGGCGCTTCAGGCGCCGTTTTTTATGTCCCATACCCTGTTCATTTCAGATTTGCATCTCAGCGCTGGCCATCCGCGCAGCATGGAGGTGTTCCAGCGCTTCATCGTCACACTCGCACCGCAAGCCGAGGCACTCTATATCCTCGGGGATCTGTTCGAATACTGGGCAGGTGACGATGACCTTGACGACCCGTTTCACGCCAGGGTGATCAGCGCATTGCATGGGCTCGCGGCACACGGCACCGTTGTTTATTTGATGCATGGCAACCGCGACCTGCTGATGGGCGATGCGCTTGCGCAGGCCTGTCATGCCAAACTCTTGCCGGATCCGACCCTGCTCGACCTGTATGGCACTCCGACTTTGATCAGCCACGGCGACACGCTGTGCATCGACGATGTCGAATATCAAAAATTCCGCGCCCAGGTGCATGACGCTGCGTTCCAGAGGAACTTTCTGGCCCAGCCGCTCACGGAACGCAAAGCCTATATAGAAATGCTGCGCCGGCAAAGCACTTCCGCCAAACAAACCAAGGATAACTCGATCATGGATGTGAACGATGATGCGGTCGCCGCGCTGTTGCGGGAATACCGCTATCCGCGACTGATACACGGCCATACCCACCGCCCCAACCGCCACGAGCATATCGTGGACGGGCACAGCTGCGTACGCTGGGTGTTAAGCGACTGGGACCAGAAAGCTGCGGCGTTGCACTGCGATGCGCGGGGATGCAGGGTGGTCAGCTTCTAAATTTATTCTATGGTGTGCAAAGGCTTTCACATGGAATGCCGTCACCATTGCCGTCCAGGGATTCGACGCCGCACCGGGTAAGGTAAAACCTCGCCTCCTCGCACGAAACCATTTCGGCGCAAAACTTCTTGTCGCCGCAGCCAGCATCAAACGCATGAGGCGGAGCAGACGGATGTAATTTGCGCCATTCCCAGGGAGGCATCGGATCGTTCTGCGCCCATAAACCACGCCGGGCCAGCCGTGCTTCGTTCTGCAGGGCAATGTAGCGGCGGTCGCTATGGTAGTGGGAATATTCCCAGGCCATGCCGTGCCGCACCATTTCTTCGTTGACGCTGTGACCATTTACTTTGAGTTGAGCGATGGCGCGCCCGTATTTATCCACCGCCAGCGTGTGCACCCATACTTGCCTGCGCAACACCATTTTCAGCAGCGAGCTGCGCGAGGCTGGGCCGTAAGCCTGTTTCTTTTCGGGTGCGTCGATCTCGGCCAGCCGGATTTTCATCAATCCGCCTGCGCGTTGTCCGGCGGCTCTATGCACAACCAGCACGGTATCGCCGTCCAGCACGGCGACCACTTTGGCGGAGAATTCCGTTTCAGACTCCTGGGCAGCGTACGCAGTCCCGTTCAAACCCATCAGCACAGCACAAAACCATGCCGTGGCCGTGCGGCTCATATCAACACGCTTTTGACCAATGCAAGGCACATCAATGCATAACCGGCAGCAAGCAGGTCGTCGAACATCACGCCCAGGCCGCCGTGCCAGTTGCTGTCGAAATAGCGTATCGGGGGAGGCTTGACGATGTCGAAAATACGGAACAGCACGAAGGCCAGCAAAGACCAGTACCAGCCGGGAGGGGTGAAAAATAATACCAGCATGAAGGACACGATCTCGTCCCACACAATGCCGCCATAATCCGGGACACCCAACACCTTGCCGGTGATGCCGCAGACCCATACGCCGAGCGCAAAGGCCAGCACCAGCAAGAAAATGAACGACCTGTCGGACAGTAGCGGCGCGAGCAGCCAATACAGCGGGAAAGCGACCAGGGTGCCGAATGTGCCGGGCGCCTTGCGCGCCAAACCGCTGCCGAAGCCGAATGACAGCATATGTGCGGGATGGCTGAACAACAGCCGCCAGCCCGGTTTAACCCAGCCAGGCCCAATCCCGGATTTATCTGAAATGTTCATAGCCGCCGTTTCCAAGGTGGAGTTGATTTCCCGCCGCATCGTGCACGATGCAGTCGCTGCCCGCAACAATTTTTCCGATGCGGGTCAGCCGCAACGAAAGCCGGGTAGCGATGCCGATAATCTCGGCATGCCGCACGGCCGGCGCGGTAAAGCACAGCTCGTAATCGTCCCCGCCCGACAGGATGCATTGTATTCCCGCGGGCGTCGCCGCGTACGCCTGCATGGCTGGGGAAACCGGCAGCGATGCCAGGCCGATTTCCGCACCGGCCCGCGAAGCGTCGAGTATATGCCCGAGATCGGCAAGCAGGCCGTCGGAAATATCGATCGTACTGCTGGCGATGCCGCGCAACGCCAAGCCCAGAGCGACGCGCGGCTGCGGCTGGTGCAAGGCCTGCGCGCAGGCGGCGAACGCGGATTCGGACAACAGAATCCGCTTGTGCAGATGGGCAAGTGCCAGCGCGGCATCGCCCAATGATCCCGATACCCAAATCTCGTCACCGGGCTGCGCGCCGCTGCGCCGCAATGCATGCTGTGCGGGTACCTCGCCGATTATCGTCACGCACAGGTTAAGCGGCCCGCGGGTGGTGTCACCCCCGACCAGTTCGACGCCAAATTGTTGAGCCAGCGCGAAGAAGCCCGTGCTGAACCGCTCCAGCCAGGGTTCATCCGCTTCGGGCAACGCGATCGCCAGCGTCGCCCAGCGCGGTGTTGCGCCCATCGCGGCCATGTCGGACAGGTTCACCGCCAGCGCTTTATGGCCCAGCAGAAACGGATTGGCGTCGGGAAAGAAGTGCGTGCCGCTGACCAGCATATCGCTCGATGCCGCCAACACATTGCCATCGCTTGGCTTCAACAGTGCGGCATCATCGCCTACACCAAGCAGCGCATTCGGTGTGGCACGGGCGAAGTAGCGGCGGATCAGGTCAAATTCTGTCATGCGGAAATTTCCGCTTCAGGATGCGCGGCCTGAAAATTCCTGCGCCCGGAGTTGCGGCGCGAGCTTGTCGAGCACACCGTTGACGAACTTGTGGCCGTCGGTGCCACCGAAGGTCTTGGCGAGCTCGACGGCCTCGTTGATGATGACCTTGTACGGCACTTCAGGACGCTGGGACATTTCATAGCTGCCCAGCAGGAGCACCGCATATTCCACCGGGCTGAGCTCGGCCATCGGCCGGTCCAGGTGGGGCGCGAGCAGAACCTCGAGATCGGTATGCTGCCCCAGTGCGCCGCGCAATAAATCGGAGAACAGTTCCTTGTCGTAGCGGCCAAGATTCTTTTCCGCGTGGATCTGCTTCTCGATTTGCGCCTCGTCACCGGCGGTGATGCGCCATTGATAAATGCCCTGCAGCGCAAGTTCGCGGGCGCGATGGCGCGGACTTCTGTTCGGGGATTTCTTGATTTCCACGGGTATCATTGTGTCCGGGCCCATCTCCCTGTTGCTCATCCCAATTCCCGCAACAGATTGGCCATTTCGATCGCCACCAATGCGGCTTCGCCGCCCTTGACTTCCATGCGGGCGATCGCCTGCTCTTCGGTATCGGTGGTGAGGATCGCATTCGCGACCGGGACCCCGCAGGCCAGCTGTACTTCGTTGACGCAACGTGCCGACTCGTTGGACACCACTTCAAAATGGAAGGTGTCACCGCGTATCACCGCGCCCAGCGCGATCAATGCGTCAAACTTCTCGCTTTCCGCCATGTGCAGCAGTACCAGCGCAATTTCCAGCGCACCCGGTACGGTTGCGAGCGTGATGTCATCTTCGCGCACGCCCTGCTGAAGCAATTGGGCGCGGCATGCACCCAGCAGGCCTTCACAAACTACGGTGTTGAAGCGGCTCTGCACGATGCCGATGCGCAGGCCCGCGCCAGCCAGGTTTTTTTCCAGTTCTTTCATGAATAGTTTTCCTTTGTCAGGGCATTTAAATAAGGCTGTGTTCAGCGTAACCCACCACTTCCAGGCCGAATCCCGTCATGCTCGGCATCTTGCGCGGGGTGGCCAGCAAACGCATCTTGCCCACATTGAGGTCGCGCAAAATCTGCGCGCCGATACCATAACTGCGCGGATCCCACTGTGCGTGATGGGGTTCGGACTGTGCTGCCGCACGCGCCAACAGGTTTGCCGACGTTTCGTTGTGATGCATGAGCACAAGTACACCGGCTGCGGATTGACTGATGCGTTTCATCGCATCATGCACGCTGGTGGTGTTGGGCAGACTCACTTGTTCCAGAAAATCCAGCGCCGACAGTGGTTCATGCACGCGCACCAGCGTTTCGGCCTCGGGCCGGATGCCGCCCTTCACCAATGCCAGATGCGTGCACTGGGTGGCCTTGTCAACGTAGGTCACCAATTCGAATTCGCCATAAGCGGTTTGCACCTTGCGCCCTGCCACACGCTCGACCAGCGTCTCGTTGTGGATGCGGTATTCGATCAGGTCGGCAATCGTGCCGATCTTCAAACCGTGTTCCTTGGCGAACGGGATCAAGTCGGGCAATCGCGCCATCTCGCCGTCTTCCTTGATGATCTCGCAGATCACCGCCGCGGGTGTCACGCCGGCCATCTGCGCCAGGTCGCAGCCTGCTTCGGTATGTCCGGCACGAACCAGTACACCGCCCGGGCGCGCCATGATGGGAAAGATGTGGCCGGGCTGGATGATGTCGGCGGGACCGGCTTCCCTCTTCACTGCCGCACGGATGGTGGTTGCACGGTCGGAAGCGGAGATGCCGGTGGTCACGCCGGTCGCGGCCTCGATTGAAACGGTGAAATTGGTGCCGAGCGGACTCTTGTTGTCGCGTGCCATGTGCGAAATGCCCAGTTGGCGGCAACGTTCCTCGGTCAAGGTCAGGCAGACCAGCCCGCGTGCATGGCGGATCATGAAGTTGATGGCTTCGGGCGTGACAAACTCGGCGGCGAACAGCAGGTCACCTTCGTTCTCGCGGTCTTCCTCGTCCACCAGCACGACCATACGCCCGGCGCGTATCTCGTCAATGATCTCGGTTATCGGTGCTATATCTGTCATTACTTTCCTTAATTATTGTCAGGCCGGAACTGAAAGTTCTGCATGCGCTGCCCCAAGGCGAATGATTCTACCATTTCGGCACTAGCGACCACCTGTCTTAACTGAAAGAGAATCACGGGAAATGGCACAGCAAACATCTGCATTCGGCAACTGGTCCGCCAGAGTGACTCGTGAAAGCAGTGCGCTGTATTGCACGACTCGCCATGGAGGAAGAATCATGGCCGGATTTAGTGCTGCTGTGCCGCCAGCATCCGTTCCACGTAACGCGCGATCAAATCGACTTCGAGGTTGACCCGGCTGCCCGCCGTCAAATTTTTCAGGTTGGTCATCGCCAGCGTGTGCGGGATCAGGTTGAGGCTGAACTCGCATGCCCCTGATTGATCATCCGCCACCCGGTTGATGGTCAGGCTGACCCCGTTGATGGTGACCGAACCTTTGATCGCGATGTATTTTGCCAATGCCTGCGGCGCGCGTATATCCAGTTTCCAGCTTTCGCCCAGATCGGAAAATCCGGTGACTTCCCCGACCCCGTCGACATGGCCACTGACCAGGTGCCCGCCCAGCCTGTCGGCCAGGCGCAATGCCTTTTCCAGGTTCACCGGCGCGCCGATCGCTTCCAGCCCCTCGGTGCAATTCAGGGTTTCGCGCGAAACATCGACGATAAATCGGTCGGCGGTATGTTCGATCACGGTCAGGCATACGCCGTTCACCGCGATGCTATCGCCGGTCTGCACGTCGCCCAGATCAAGCACGTTGGTCGTGATTTCCAGCCGCAAGCCGCCGTCGCGGTCAGTCGCCCGGCTGATGGAGCCAATATCCGCAATGATTCCACTAAACATGTTCCACCTTCACCGTAATGCGCAAATCGTTCCCGACCTGCCGCACATCCTGCCATTTCAAATCAATGCGCTGATCCAGCGCGGTCAGTTCGCCCAACTGTGCCATGCCGCGCGCAGCGTTGCCCAGCAATTGCGGCGCGACATACAACAGCAACTGATCCACCATGCCGGCGCGCAACATCGCCCCGTTCAGGGTGCTGCCCGCTTCCAGCAACACTTCGTTGCAGCCGCGCTGCGCCAGATCGCGCAACATTGCCGGCAGATCGACCCGCCCATGCTCATTGGCCAGTACGGTCACTGTTGCACCGGTTTTTTCCAGCGCCGCAATTTTTTCCGGGTCGTTTAGCGCGGCATAAATCAGCACCTTGCCTTCCTGCAGCATGCGCGCGGTCAACGGCATGCGCAGCCTGCTGTCCAGCACCACGCGCAACGGCTGCCTTTCGGTCGCGATATCGCGCACATTCAAGCGCGCATCGTCCGCCAGCACGGTGCCGATGCCGGTCAGCACCGCACAGGATCGCGCGCGCCAGTGCTGCACATCCCGCCTTGCCGCAGCGCCGGTGATCCACTTGCTGTCCCCGTTTGCCAGCGCGGTACGGCCGTCCAGGCTGATTGCAATCTTGCTGAGCAACCAGGGCGTGCCGCGCGTCATGCGCGTGAAAAATCCCTTGTTCAGTTCGATTGCATCAGCTTCCATCAAGCCGCAATCGACGTCGATGCCGGCGGCGCGCAATCTGGCGATGCCGGTACCCGCAACCAGCGGATTCGGATCCTGTGCCGCCACCACCACCCGCGCGATACCGGCTGCAATCAAAGCATCGGCACAGGGCGGTGTCCTGCCATGGTGGCTGCACGGCTCAAGGGTTACATAGGCGGTCGCATTGCGCGCATTGTCCCGAGCCTCGCGCAACGCAAGCACTTCGGCATGCGGTTCGCCGGCCCGCCGATGCCAGCCGCTGCCGACTTGCTGCCCATCCGCGACCAGCACGCAGCCTACCCGCGGATTCGGGCTGGTTCCGTACAATCCCAGTTCGGCCAGCCGCAGTGCATCGGCCATCCAGCGGCTGTCTTGCGCGGCGAACATGTCAGGTTTTCTTTTTGACGGGTTTGCCGGAAGCTTTGCGCGCCGGCGATTTGCGTACCGCTTCAACCGCTTCGGTAAAATCCCCGACATCCTGGAAGCTCTTGTACACCGATGCGAAACGGATATAGGCAACCTTGTCGAGCTTGAGCAATTCCTTCATCACCATTTCGCCGACTTCGCGCGAGCCGATTTCGCGCTCGCCCAATGCGTGCAGCTTCTGGGTGACATTGTCGATTGCTGCTTCGACCAGTTCGGCGGAGACGGGGCGCTTGTGCAAGGCGCGCTTGAAACTGGTGCGCAATTTTTCCTCGTCAAATTCGCTGCGCATGCCGTTCTGCTTGACTACCTGGGGCATACGCAACTCGATCATCTCGTAGGTGGTGAAGCGCTTGTCGCAGGTCAGGCAGCGGCGGCGGCGGCGGATGCTGTCCCCGTCCTCGCTTTCGCGGGTGTCAACCACCTGGGTTTTGTCGCCTTTGCAGAAAGGACATTTCATAACGGACCGTCGCGAGTCGCAGGTTGAAATTCACAAGACACCGGCCGCCGCGCTGCAGCGACATACGCAATGGAAGACCTGCGTCGTGCGATCAACATTTTATGCATCGTAAACCGGGAACTGCGTGGTCAGCTTCTTCACCTCGCCAAGCACGCGCTTGATCACCGCATCGTCGTTCGGCGCATCCAGTACGTCTGCGATCAGGCGGGCCAGTTTTTCGGCTTCCAGTTCCCTGAAGCCGCGCGTGGTCATGGCCGGACTGCCGATGCGGATGCCGCTGGTCACAAACGGTTTTTGCGGGTCGTTGGGTATCGCGTTCTTGTTCACGGTGATATGCGCCCGTCCGAGCGCCGCTTCGGCTTCCTTGCCGGTGATCTGTTTGGCCTGCAGGTCAACCAGGAACATATGGCTGTCGGTGCGCCCGGACACGATACGCAGGCCGCGCTCCTGGAGCACCTTGCTCATCACCCGTGCATTTTCCACCACCTGGGTCTGGTATGCCTTGAATTCCTTGCCGGCGGCTTCCTTGAGGGCCACCGCCTTGGCCGCGATCACGTGCATCAGCGGGCCGCCCTGCAACGCGGGAAAGATCGCCGAGTTCAGTGCTTTCTCGAATTCCGCCTTGGCAAGGATCAGCCCGCCGCGAGGTCCGCGCAGGGTTTTGTGGGTGGTGGTGGTGACGAAATCCGCGATACCGACCGGGCTCGGGTAAATTCCCGCCGCGATCAATCCCGCATAGTGCGCCATGTCCACGAACAGATAGGCACCCACGCTGTCGGCGATGACACGGAAGCGCTTCCAGTCGATTACCAGGGAATAGGCGGACGCGCCGGCAACGATCATTTTTGGCTTGTGCTCCAGCGCCAGTGCCTGCACCTGGTCATAGTCAATCTGTTCTTTCGCGTTCAGGCCGTACTGGACCGCGTGGTACAACTTGCCGCTGATGTTCACTGATGCACCATGGGTCAGGTGGCCGCCATGCGCGAGCGACATGCCCAGAATGGTGTCGCCCGGCTTGAGTACCGACACATACACCGCCTGGTTAGCCTGCGAACCGGAATGGGGCTGCACATTGGCATATTCCGCACCGAACAGTGCCTTGGCGCGGTCGATAGCCAGCTGTTCGGCCACGTCCACATATTCGCAACCGCCGTAATAGCGCTTGCCGGGATAGCCTTCCGCGTACTTGTTGGTCAGTTTGCTGCCCTGGGCTTCCATCACCGCCGGGCTGGTGTAGTTTTCCGACGCGATCAGTTCGATGTGATCCTCCTGGCGGCGGTTTTCATTTTGTATGGCGGCCCAAAGCTCGGGGTCGGTAACGGCGAGGGTATTTTTGCTGGAAAACATGGCGCGATTCCTGAATTGTGAATACTTGAAAGGCGCAAATTCTACCATGTTGCGTGTATAAGCGCGTCCAGATGGGCTGGCAGGCCGCTTTATGACCGGGTCGCGTCGGGATTCAAGCTTCCGGCAAATTTACCTGCCAAAAGCATATTCCAGGGTTATGGAAGGCGTCGCCGAGAAGCGATTAAAATTGTGCCGCCACGCACGTGGGGCTACAATGCACGCATGCCTGATTTCAATTTGACCCATCACTTCCTGATTGCCATGCCTGCCATGCAGGAAGGGGTTTTTGCCGGTACCTTGACCTACATCTGCGAACACAACGAGAACGGGGCGTTGGGCATTGTGATCAATCGCCCGATCAGTCTCACGATGGGTGAGATGTTCGACCAGGTCAATATAGACCTGAACCAGGCAAATCTGGCCAGGTTGCCGGTGTACTTTGGCGGGCCGGTGCAAACCGAACGCGGGTTTGTGTTGCATGACACGCCGGGGAATTGGGAGTCAACCCTGTGCATCAACGACAAGCTGGCGCTGACCACCTCCAGGGATATTCTCGAGGCGATGGGCAAAGGGCAGGGGCCGCGTAATTTGATCGTTACGCTGGGCTATGCAGGCTGGGATCAGGGGCAGCTGGAACACGAGATAACCGAAAACATCTGGCTGACCGTGCCTGCTTCCGAACACATCATGTTCGATTTGCCTCCCGAAGAACGCCTGTCGGCAGCGATGGCCCTGCTCGGGGTGGATTACTCCTCGCTGGTGGAAGATGCGGGACATGCCTGAAGAGGCAGTGATTCCCGTTTCAGTTTTCGTTCCAAAGGGCACCCTTCTGGCCTTCGATTTTGGTACCAGGCGCATCGGCATTGCCGTCGGCAATACCCTGTTGCGCCGCGCCAACCCGCTCGCCACGATCGATAATGAAAAGACCGATGTGCGCTTTGCGGCCATCTTGGTGCTGCTGAAGGAATGGCAGCCCAGCGCGCTTGTGGTGGGATTGCCGAGCAACGATGACGGGACGCCGCACCAGCTGACCGCGCTGTGCCGGCGCTTTGCCAACCGCCTCAAGGGGCGGTTTAATTTGCCCACGATTTTGCTTGATGAGCGATATACTTCGCTTGCGGCGAGCGCGCAGTTGAACGAGGAAGGCATCCACGGCATGAAGCAGAAACCCCTGATCGACCAATATGCGGCGCAGCAGATATTGCAGGCCTACTTTGATGAACCCGCAGCAGGAATACTTGCATGAACAACCCGCAACTCAACAAGAACGGCGAACTCCAGCACCTGCTGTCCACCGAGGGTTTGCCAGTGGATATTCTGCGTGCGATCCTCGACAAGGCCGCGACCTTTGTCGATGTCAGCGACGGGTTCGAGATCAGGAATGAGCCGTTGCTGAAAGGCAAGTCGGTGTTCAATGTGTTTTTCGAGAACAGTACCCGCACCCGCACCACCTTTGAGATTGCAGCCAAACGGCTGTCGGCGGACGTGGTTAACCTGAATATCGGCTCGTCATCCACCAGCAAGGGGGAAACCCTGCTGGATACCGTTGATAACCTGTGCGCGATGCATGCGGACATGTTCGTGGTGCGCCACTCGCAAAGCGGTGCGTCGCATATCATCGCGCGCCATGTCGCGCCGGAGATCCATGTGATCAACGCCGGCGACGGGCGCCATGCCCATCCCACCCAGGCGCTGCTGGACATGTTCACGATCCGCCACTACAAGAAGGAGTTCCATAATCTCCGTGTCGCCATCGTTGGCGACGTGCTGCATTCGCGTGTGGCAAGATCCCAGATCCATGCGCTGACCACGCTGGGAGTGCCGGAATTGCGCGTGGTTGCGCCCAAGACGCTGCTGCCGACGATGGTCGAGAATCTCGGCGTACGGGTTTTTCACGACATGAGCGATGGGCTGAAGGACGTCGATGTGGTGCTGATGCTGCGCCTGCAGAACGAGCGTATGCAGGGTGCCGCGCTGCCTTCCTCCCAGGAATATTTCAAGTACTACGGGCTGACCGAGGAGAAGCTTGCACACGCCAGGCCAGATGCGATCGTAATGCATCCCGGCCCGATGAATCGCGGCATCGAGATCGAGTCAAGCGTGGCAGACGGCAAGCATTCCGTGATCCTTCCCCAGGTGACCTTCGGTATCGCGGTGCGAATGGCGGTGATGTGTATGCTGGCGGGGGCAAAAGTATGAACATTCACATCAAGAACGGCCGTCTGATCGACCCGAAGAACAACATCGATGCACGGCGGGATGTCTACATCGTTGAGCGGCGTATCGCCTCGATTGGTGCGCCTCCAGCGGGCTTCGTTGCCGGCCAGGTGATCGACGCCGGCGGGTTGATCGTGATGCCCGGGTTGATGGATATCGCGGCGCGCCTGCGCGAACCCGGTTACGAATACAAGGCGACCCTCGAGTCGGAGATGACCGCGGCCGTGGCGGGCGGTATCACCAGCCTGGCCTGTCCACCGGATACCGATCCTCCGCTCGATGAACCGGGCTTGGTGGAAATGCTGAAACGCCGCGCTCGCTCGCTGAACCAGGCGCGGGTGTTTCCGGTCGGTGCGCTGACTTACGGCTTGAAGGGTATGGAACTGACCGAAATGAACGAGCTGACCGAGGCCGGATGCAAGGCGTTCAGCCAGGCCGACGCGCCGTTGACCGATACCCGGGTGCTGCTGCGCGCGATGCAATACGCGTCCACCTTCGGCTACCGCGTGTGGCTGCGCCCGCAGGACAGTTACCTGGCCAAGGACGGTGTTGCACATGACGGCGAAGTGGCAACCCGGTTGGGCCTGCCATCCATTCCGGTGATTGCGGAAACCATCGCGCTGGCGACCGCCCTGAAACTCGCCCGCGAGACCGGTGTAATCCTGCATATCTGCCGCATATCCAGCGCTGCCGCAGTGGACATGATTCGTTCTGCCAAACGGGAAGGGCTGAAGGTAAGCTGCGATGTATCCATGAATCATGTGCATCTGACCGAAATGGATATCGGATACTTCGATGCAAACTGCCACCTTGCCCCACCGCTGCGCAGCCTGGGCGACAAGGCCGCGCTGCGCGCCGGCTTGCTCGACGGCACGATAGACGCGATCTGCTCGAACCATTCGCCGGTGGACGATGATGCCAAACAACTGCCCTTTGCCGAAGCCGAAGCGGGGGCGACGGGTCTGGAGCTGCTGCTGCCGCTGGTGCTGAAATGGGCGGAGCAGGAGCGTGTTCCGCTGCTGGCCGCGCTGGCGCATGTCACGATCAATCCCGCTGTTTTGCTAGGGCAAAAAATGGGGCATCTTTCCGTCGGCGCCCACGCCGACATCTGCGTGTTCGATGCGAACGCTTCCTGGAAGGTCGCGCCGGCCGCGCTGAAAAGCCAGGGCAAGAATACCCCGTTCAATGGCTACGAGATGCAGGGACGGGTGCGTTATACGCTGCTCGACGGTCAGGTCGTGTTTCAACAATAGTATATTTTCCGGGCCGCGGAATTTTCTTTATTCAGGATGACATGAACCCACTACTTGATTTTACCGGTCTGCCGCAGTTTGCCCGGATCCAACCCGAACATGTTGCACCCGCGATCGAACAACTGCTGACTGAAAATCGTTCGCTTGTAGCAAGCTTGGTGGCAGACAAAGCGCAGCCCACCTGGGAAAGCTTTGTCGTGCCGATGGAAGATGCCAACGAGCGGATGTCACGCGCGTGGGGGCCGGTCGGGCATCTGAACGCGGTGATGAACAGCCCCGAGTTGCGCGAGGTTTACAACGCCACACTGCCGAAGATCACCCAGTATTACGCCGAGCTTGGCCAGAATCTCGCGCTGTTCAACAAGTTCAAGGCCCTGCACAGCAGCCCTGAATTTGCCGGATTGAGCGCGGCGCGCAAGAAGATCATCGACAACGAATTGCGCGATTTCCGACTCGGCGGTGCGGAGCTGCCGGATGCGCAGAAGGCGCGCTACCTGGAAATACAGGAGCGATTGTCCGAGCTGTCATCGCGTTTTTCCGACAACCTGCTCGATGCCACCAATGATTACACGCTGGTTGTCGAAAGCAGGGACGAGCTTGCCGGCTTGCCCGATGACGTGCTGCAGGCGGCTGAAGAGGCGGCACGGACAGCCGGCAAGCCTGGGTGGATGTTCACCCTGAAGGCGCCGTCCTACATGCCGGTGATGCAGTATGCCGACAACCGCGCTTTGCGCGAAAAAATGTACCGTGCCTACGGCACGCGCGCCAGCGAGTTTGGCAAACCCGAATGGGACAACACCAAGCTGATGGACGAGATTGTCACGCTGCGCGGCGAGGAAGCGCGGCTGCTCGGTTTTGCCAACTACGGCGAATTGTCGCTGGCGAGCAAGATGGCGAGCTCCCCGCAACAGGTTGCCGAGTTCATGCGCGAACTGGCGCAGCGTGCGCGACCGTTTGCGGAAAAGGATCTGGCCGAGCTGCGCGAATTTGCGCGCACCGAACTGGGTATAGGCGATCTGCAATCCTGGGATGTGGGCTATGCGAGCGAAAAGCTGCGCGAGCGTCGCTATGCATTTTCCGAACAGGAAGTGAAACAGTATTTTCCCGAAGACGCGGTGCTGCCCGGCATGTTCAAGCTGGTCGAGACGCTGTATGGCCTGCAGATCAAACCGGGTCACGCGCCGGTCTGGCATGAAAACGTGCGTTTCTTCGATATCAGGAATGTCCAGGGGCAGCTGGTCGGCCAGTTCTATCTCGACCTGTATGCGCGCAACAGCAAGCGCGGCGGTGCATGGATGGACGATGTGATCACGCGCCGCCGCCTGGCAAAAGGTATCCAGACCCCGGTCGCGTATCTGAACTGCAATTTCTCGCCACCGGTTGGCGGCGCAACTGCGAGCAGTGAGCAGGGCCCCGCGCAGCGGGATGTGAACGTCCGCGAGTCGGTTGCGGCGGTTGCCTCGATAAACGGGAAGCACCTGCGCACTGACGGCAGACGCCCCGCGCTGTTCACCCATGATGAAGTCATCACCCTGTTTCACGAATTCGGCCACGGCCTGCATCACCTACTCACCGAGGTGGAGGATATGGGCGTGTCGGGCATCAACGGTGTGGAGTGGGACGCGGTCGAACTGCCCAGCCAGTTCATGGAGAATTTCTGCTGGGAGTGGGACGTGCTGCGCGGCATGACCCGCCAAACCGACACCGGCGAAACGTTGCCGCGCGCGCTGTTCGACAAGATGCTGGCCGCGAAGAACTTCCAGAGCGGCCTGCAGACGCTGCGCCAGATTGAATTCTCGCTGTTCGACATGCTGATGCACAGCAGCTTCGAGCCGGATGGCGGCAAGAGCATACTGCAGCTGCTCGACGAAGTGCGCGCCGAAGTGGCGGTGCTGATTCCGCCAACTTTTCACCGCTTTCCGCACAGTTTCTCGCACATCTTCTCCGGCGGCTATGCAGCCGGGTACTACAGCTACAAATGGGCGGAGGTCTTGTCCGCCGATGCCTACAGCATGTTCGAGGAAAACGGTGTGCTGAACCCGGATGTGGGCGCGCGGTTTCGCGGCGAGATACTGGCGATGGGCGGCAGCCGTGGTGCGATGCAGTCCTTCACCGCGTTTCGCGGTCGGGAACCGAGCATCGAAGCATTGTTGCGGCATAACGGTTTGCTCGAAACTTCCTGAGGAGGCAAGATGAGACGCTATATTCTGTTGCTGTGTTGCCTGGGCGCCATGCCGGTTCTGGCGCAAGCGGGCGACCTGTTCCGTTGGGTAGACAGCGCCGGAAAGGTCTATTACGGCGATACACCCCCGGCCAATGCGCTCGATGTTCAGAGCATAAAAAGCTCAGGCGGCTCGCTGCAGAACGAAGATATGCCCTATGAAACCCGTATTGCGTTGCAGAATTTCCCGGTCACCCTGTATGTGGGCAGCGACTGTGACGCGGTCTGTGGTCAGGCGCACAACCTGTTGAACCGGCGCGGCATTCCTTACACCGAAAAAGCGCTGAAAACCAGCAAGGACATCGAGGCATTCAAGCAACTTTCCGGCATGGAGGCTTTTGTTCCGGTGTTGCAGGTGGGCAAGACCTTTATCAAGGGTTTCCTGGAATCGCAGTGGAACAGTGAACTTGACATAGCGGGTTACGCGAAAACCGCGAGCTACCGCCAGCGTCTTCAGCAGCAGTCGCAGCCTTCAAAGTCTGAAGCGCCACCGGCTGACGCAAGTCAGACAACTCCGGCCGAACCCGACGCGCAATAACAAAAGGCGTTGCCGCTATCCGCCGGAACGGGGGTAGCCGCCGTTGAAGGTTAGCCTGCTTATCTTTCCGGAAACCGGACTCAGGCCGGGTTCACAAATCAGACAGTGGTTTCTCGGCCAGCTTGTCGTCCCTGATTTGCAGTTGTTCAATCACTTTCTCCAGCGATGTATCTAGGGTCTGTATGGATTCGGCCGATAGCGCCCACAGTGCCTCTGGCAAAACGCCCTGGGCCGGGCTGGGTGCCAGCCGGATCAGCTTGGCCGCCTCATCGGTCAGGCGCAATCCGACCCGGCGCTGATCCTTGTCGCTGCGTTCCTTGATTATCAGTTTGCGGGACGCCAGTTTTTCAACAAGCAGGCTGCACGTGGATTGATGAATGGAAAGTCTTTCGGCAAGAACCGACACACCGATACCGGGAGTATTTGCGACTTCCTTCATGACCCACAGTTGCGATCCGGTGACTCCGCATGATTGCTCGACTTCCCGAAAATGCTGGCGCACCGAGCCGTAAATGATGCGAAATTTTTTTAACACATGAAGCGAAAGCTGTTTTTTGCTGCGTATGCTCAAGTTGAGTTCCCCGCGGATTTTGGCGTTGTTTGATTGACACTTCCGGATTATAAGGCTTGCATTCACGGTTTGCGTGAATTATATTTGTTACAATTAGTTTGCTATAAATACTTCTGCAATACGTCAATGCCTGGCAGGACGTTCCTGCTTGTTGTGCATCGGATATTCCGGCGATTAACTGAATACCGATTGCGGCCCGGCAAATTGCAAGTGCTCGCGCTGGCCAGCCGGAACTGCCAAACTATCGCTGCAGCTTTTCACTGCGAGGAGATATTCCGATGTGAAGCGCCCAAAAATTGAAGAGAGTCAAACCAAGCCCATGACACACCATATTTATTCAGGACAATCGCAATCAACCATGCGCAACAACCGGGAAGGCACGGTCATCTTGTTCGGCGAAGTGCTGGCGGATATTTTTGCAGACCGGACAGTCCTGGGCGGCGCCCCCTTCAATGTTGCGCGACATCTGAAAGCGTTCGGACAGAACCCGCTGTTGATCACCCGCCTGGGCAATGATTCCCTGGGCGAAGAAGTGCTTGATGAGATGGCACAGATCGGCATGGAACCGCTGGGGGTGCAGTGCGGCAACCACCACCCCACAGGACGTGTTCAAATCCACATGAAGGACGGTGCGCATACTTTCGAAATTCTGCCTGAACAAGCCTACGATTACATTCATCCGGCAATCGTCCGCATGACCGCACTCTCGGTCAAGCCAAAACTGGTCTATTTCGGCACCCTGGCGCAACGAAATGAAATATCGCGGCGGGCCTTGAAAGCCTTGTTGCGCAGCACACATGCCGCAAAATTCCTGGATATCAATCTGCGCGCTCCCTGGTATGAAGAGAAAACAATCAAGCAGTCCCTGCAATTTGCCGATATCGTGAAATTGAATGCCGACGAGCTGGCAATATTGGCGGAGATGTTCGGATTGCCGGAAAGCGAGCCGCAGCGGCAGGCCGTGGAGTTGATAAGCCGGTTTGATCTTCAACGGGTCGTGGTAACCTGCGGGCAAGAAGGTGCGTGGCAACTCAATCGCAAGGGCAAAAAAACCGAGGCAGACGTAAACAGCCGGGCCATCAGCCTGGTCGATACGGTGGGCGCCGGGGACGGTTTCGCGGCAGTTTGCATACTGGGGGAATTGTTGAAATGGCACGCTGCCATGACACTGGAACGGGCCAATGCATTTGCCGCCGCGATCTGTGAGATACGCGGGGCCATTCCCGACCAAGCGGATTTCTACAAGCCCTTTACCCATGAATGGGACATATGAAAAAGCGCAATTCCACCCCTAAAAAACCTTTGTACATTGTATTGATCAGTGTGCACGGATTGATACGCGGTCATGATCTCGAGCTGGGAAGGGACGCGGATACCGGCGGGCAAACAAAATATGTCGTGGAACTTGCCCGCGCGCTGGGCGAACGCGCTGATGTGGAAAAGGTGGTGTTGCTGACGAGGCGCGTGATCGACAACCAGGTCAGTCCGGATTATGCCGAACCCCTGGAACGACTCTCGGAAAAAGTTTGTATCGTGCGTATCGAATGCGGCGAGCAAAAGTATCTGCGCAAAGAGATGCTGTGGGATAGTCTGGAAAATTTTTCCGACAACTCGCTGTCCTGGCTCAAGAGTCAGGGGCGCATCCCGGATGTCATCCACAGCCATTATGCCGATGCCGGTTATGTGGGTTCGCGGCTTTCGCACCAGTTGAGTATTCCGTTGGTGCATACCGGCCACTCCCTGGGTCGCAACAAACGCAATCAACTTCTGGCCAGCGGCGTCAAACGGGACGAGATCGAATCCACCTACAACATCTCGCGCCGCATTGAAGCGGAAGAAACGACACTGGGTGTCGCCGAACGCGTCATCACCAGCACGCAGCAGGAAATTGAACAGCAATACGGACTTTACGATTTCTACCAACCCGAGCGCATGCGGGTGGTGCCGCCAGGTACTGACCTGGAACAATTCTTTCCGCCACAGGGAAACGAAAAACACAGCGAGATTGCTGGTGAGCTCAGGCGCTTCCTGACACAGCCCAACAAGCCGATCATCCTGGCGCTTTCTCGACCCGACCCGAGGAAGAACATCGTTGCATTGATCGAGGCCTATGGTGAGTCGCCCCGATTGCAGCAAGCCGCGAACCTGGTGATCGTGGCAGGAAACCGGGATGACATTCAGGACATGGAAAGCATTTCAAGTGCCTTCCTGAACGGTGTCCTGCTGGCCATCGACAAATACGACCTGTACGGCAAGGTGGCTTACCCCAAGCACCACAAACCGGACGAGGTGGCCGTTCTATATCGGATTGCAGCTGCCTCTCACGGGGTGTTCGTCAACCCCGCGTTGACCGAGCCATTCGGACTGACGCTGATCGAGGCTGCGGCCTGCGGCCTGCCGATCGTGGCTACCGAAGATGGGGGGCCGATCGATATCATCAAGAACTGCCAGAATGGCCATGTCATCAATCCGCTCGACAAGACTGAAATGGCCGACACGATACTTGGAACCCTAACGGATAGACTGGAGTGGCGACGGCTGGCGAAGAACGGCATTCAGGGTGTGAACCGCCATTATTCTTGGCAAGCGCACGTCGAAAAATATCTTTCTGTGATCCGCCCCCTGGTGGAAAAAACCGAACCTGTAACCAGCATCAGCCTGAGCAGACAACCCGGCGTGTTTCGCAATCGGGCGATATTCACCAGCATCGACCTGAACCTGACCGGTGATCCGGAGGCGTTGTCGGCGTTCCTGCAAGCGATGCATGCGCACCGCAAATCGGTCATTTTCGGAATTGCGACGGGCCGCCGCCTGGATGACGCGCTGGCAAAGCTGCGTAAGAACAATATACCGCAACCCGACGTGCTGATCACCGGACAGGGGACAGAAGTGAATTATGCACCGAATCTGACCCAGTCAGAAGTGTGGGAACGCCACATCAATTATCAGTGGAATCCGCAGACGATTCGGGACATTCTTGCCGAAATGCCGGGGCTCAAGATGCAGCCGAAAATCAACCAGGGCACTTTCAAGATCAGCTATTACGTCGATCATGCACTGATCAATCCCAAGGAGATCAGGCAGGCATTGCTACGCAACGAACAGGCCGTGAATGCGGTCTTTTCCTTCGGGCAATTTCTCGATGTGGTGCCGGTCCGTGCATCCAAAGGGCTGGCGCTACGCTGGTGTGCCGAACAGCTCGGATTCCCTCTGGAAAATACCCTGGTCACCGGGGTAACCGGCGCCGATGCGGACATGTTGCGTGGCAATACTCTGGGCGCCGTGGTGGATGACCATCATCTCGAGGAATTATCCGATCTGAGCGACATTGATAACATCTATTTTTCGAAGAAAAAGCACGCTGCAGGGATACTCGAGGCGATAGACCATTACAATTTTTTTGCGGAAGCGAAGCTGGGAACGGCGGCATGAAACGGTTTCTGCTTTGTACCGACCTGGACCGGACCCTGATTCCCAACGGTAAACAACCCGAGTCGCCGCGGGCCATGGAACGCTTCAAGCAGCTGGTGAATTGCGAGCAAGTCACACTGGCCTACGTGACGGGCAGGCACCGGGCGCTCATCAAACAGGCGATTGCGCAATTCGCTTTGCCGCTGCCCGATTTTGCCATTGCCGATGTCGGCACAACGATCTACCGGGTCGGGTCGGACGGTTGGCGGCAGTGGGATGAATGGGATACACAGATCGCGCCGGACTGGCAGGGTTTGTCGCACGACGAGCTGTACCGCTTGCTGAGCGTCTTTCCGGCACTGCGCTTGCAGGAGAAAGAAAAGCAGAACCGCCACAAGCTCAGCTTTTACGTTACGCTGGATACGGATGCGCAAAGATTGCTCGAAGAGGTGGGTGCGCGGCTGAAGGATTCGGATATCAGGGCGAACCTGATTTGGAGCATCGATGAAAAGGCCGAGCTGGGTTTGCTGGATGTGCTGCCGGTCAGCGCCAACAAGCTGCATGCTATCCGCTTCCTGATGCAGCAACAGGGGTTCAGCGAAGAGGACACCGTGTTTGCCGGCGACAGCGGCAACGATCTGGATGTACTGCTGAGTTCCATTCCTGCTGTGCTGGTGACCAACGCAGATGCGGAAGTAAAAGCAGTGGCGGAACAAGCGGACAAGAACACGCTCTATATCGCCGGGGGCGGCTACCTCGGCATGAACGGGAATTACAGTGCGGGCATACTCGAAGGCGTTGCGCATTTCCTTCCCGATGTGGATGGCTGGTTACGCGGAAAGAACTAAACCGGACAAAGGATAAAGATGTACGAACAAGTTTCACACTCGCTGCTGAATGAAATACTGGTCGAACTGAAACCGGAAATAAGGAATCTGCGGCTGCGGCATTTCTTCACCCGCCTGGGAGCAAATTTCTACGCCATTCACTCCCTGTTCCACCTGATGTATGGCGACCGCCCCGACTTCAAGGAGCAGATGCTCAGTCTGGTCGAGACGCTTGCATTGCGCTACATCGAACGGGCGCCGCATTTGCGCAAGTCGGATCTGGACAGGGAAAAAAACCACAACTGGTTCCTCAGCCAAAAATGGGTTGCCATGGCGCTGTATTGCGACCGCTTTGCCAATGATCTGAAAGGCTTGCGCACGAAGCTTCCATACCTGCAGGAGCTTGGCGTAAACATGCTGCACATCATGCCGATACTCGACTGCCCCACCGGCTTCAGCGATGGCGGTTACGCGGTGCGTGATTTCAAAAAGATTGATCCCCGCTTTGGCACCACAGCAGATGTTGAAATTCTGGCCGGTTCACTCAAGAAACGCGACATGCTGGTGGTGCTCGATGTTGTGGTCAACCATACCTCCAACCAGCATGAATGGGCGCAACGGGCGCGCAAAGGCGAAAAGAAATACCAGGACTACTACTACGTGTTCAACGACCGTGAGACACCGGATATCTACGAAGAAACCATGCCCGAGATCTTTCCCAACGGCTCGCCAGGCAACTTCACCTGGGATGAAGCGATGAACAAGTGGGTGATGACGGTATTCAACAATTACCAGTGGGACTTGAACTACCATAATCCGGAAGTGCTGATCGAGATGATAGATATCATCCTGTTCTGGGCGAACAAGGGCGCGGATATCCTGCGCCTGGATGCGGTGGCATTTCTGTGGAAGAAGATCGGCAGCACCTGCCAGAACGAGCGCGAAGCGCACCTGCTGCTGCAACTGATGAAGGACTGCTGCCAGGTGACCGCACCGGGCGTGCTGTTCATCGCGGAAGCCATCGTCGCGCCCAGCGAGATCGCCAAGTATTTCGGCGAAGACGCGATCAACGCCAAGGAATGCGAGATCGCCTACAACGCGACGCTGATGGCCCTGCTTTGGGATGCGGTGGCAACCAAGAATGCGAACCTGCTCAACCGCGGTGTCAAGAACCTGCCGGAAAAACTGGAGCGCGCGACCTGGCTTAATTACGTGCGCTGCCACGACGACATCGGCCTGGGATTTTCCGACCACGATGCCGAGCTGGCCGGCTATGACCCGACCCTGCACCGGCGCTTCCTGATCGATTATTTCACCGGGGAATTCGCCGGCTCGACCGCCAGAGGCCTGCCGTTCGGCACCAACCCCAAGACCGGCGATGCGCGCATCTCCGGTTCACTGGCATCTCTGGCCGGGCTTGAGGCCGCGCTCGAAGGCAACGACGAGCAGGCGATCGATGCCGCGCTCAAGACCATCCTGCTGCTGCACAGCATCATCCTGTCGTTCGGCGGCATACCGCTGCTTTATTACGGCGATGCGATCGGCACGCTTAACAGCCTGGAATATCTTGCCGACCCGGCCGAGCGCGATGACAACCGCTGGATGAATCGTTCGCACTTCGACTGGGGAAAGGCGGAAAAACGCCATCAGGACGGCACGATTGAATACCGGATATTCAACGCACTGAAAAAAATGATCGCGTTGCGCAAGGAGACGACGGCGTTCGCGGACTTCGACAATCGCCAGCTGCTGGCGGTGGACAATCCCAACCTGCTGGTCTATTCAAGGACAGATCCGCAAAACAGCGCCAACCGGGTGTTGGTTGTCGCCAACTTCAACGCCGAACCGCAGATGCTGCATATCGGCGAGTTAAGGCCGCACGGTTTTTTTCAGCATGAGGGAATGAAAGACCTGTGCTCGGGAACGCTGGTTCCGATAGATGGCGATACGGTCGCCATTCCTGCCCTGTCCAGTTATTGGCTGGCCGACTGGCGCGAAAGAAAAACGCGGTGACCGGGGATGTGTCGCAGGATAGAATTGCAGGGCGCGATTTCGATTCGGTCACCGGCAATTCGATCTCGGCAACATGGGATTTTTTCAACCACCCGGAATCGTTGATATGCGCCTGGCCACCTGGAACGTAAACTCGCTGAAAGTGCGCCTGCCGCATGTGCTGGACTGGCTGGCTGCGAATCCGGTCGACGTGCTGTGCCTGCAGGAAACCAAGCAGCAGGACAGCGATTTTCCCCAGGCGGCATTGCAGGAGGTTGGTTACCACAGCGTGTTCAGCGGACAGAAGACTTACAACGGTGTCGCGATTCTGAGCCGCGAGCCCGGTCACGATGTGCAACACGGCATCCCGAATCTTGGCGACGACCAGAAGCGTGCCATCGCCGCCACCTATGCCGATATCCGGGTGGTCGATGTTTACATCCCCAACGGGCAGAGCATCGATTCGGACAAATACCAGTACAAACTCAAGTGGCTGGCCGCATTGAACGACTGGCTGAAGCAGGAACTGGTTCGTTATCCGAAACTGGTGTTGCTGGGTGACTACAACATTGCACCGGAAGACCGCGATGTGCACGATCCGAAGGCATGGGAAGGCAATGTGCTGGTCAGTGAACCGGAACGGCAGCAGCTGCGCAATCTGATGCATCTCGGCCTGCGCGACAGCTTTCGTTTGTTTGAACAGGCAGAGAAATCATTCAGCTGGTGGGATTACCGGATGATGGGTTTTCGCCGCAACCACGGCTTACGCATCGACCATATTCTGATCAGCGAGCCGCTGGTGGCGCAGTGCAAAAGCTGTGTGATCGACAAGGCGCCGAGAAAACTGGAACGCCCGTCGGATCATGCGCCGGTAATCATAGAGCTGTAGTTAGCCCCCTGCCACTTCGGGAAAGAGGGTTGGGGGAGGGGAAAGCAAATTTCTGTTGCGTCCCCAAAACAAAGCGGCCAAACAAAAGTCGACTCCGGCTTGCCGCCCTTCGGACACCCTCGATCAGGCGCAAGCATGCGTGGCTGTGCAACCCGACCTGGCTGGACACCCCACGTACCCCACTCCAATAAATTAAAAAAGGCGGCTGATTAGGCCGCCTTAAATTACTACCAGCACTGGGAGTGCTTACATTTTGCCAGCCTTAACAGCTGCAAAAAGTGCTTTTGCCGCTTCTTCCTCATGGCCCTTAATCAAGGTGTTAAATTGTCCTGTCATAATGACAGCCTGCGCCTTGAATTTTGGCTCGCTCATTGCAATTTTGCGATCTTCCACCTTGAAGCCGGACTTGAAAACCTTTGCCAGCGCCTCAGCGCTGCCATATTCCTTGGCATCCCTATTCCAGGCAGGTCCTACAACATCATGGTCAATCGCATGGCACGCCTTGCATGGTGCAATCGAGAAGGCGCTAGCCGTTGCAGATATAGTCATTAACCCAACGGCAGCCACTAAAAGCTTAAATGATTTTTTCACCCTACATTCCTCCCTTTATAAATCCGAATCAAAAAAACAGTGTAATTAGTGAATTTAATTACCCCGAATGGTAAGAGACGCTAAGCACGTTTGGAAAGACTACGAAACGTGCTGGTTAAGATATAGCACAACAATTGAATTTATATAAATATTAATTGTATATAAATATTAATAACGTCTGGCCGCGGTTGGTGAGAAGCCCGAATGTTTGGTTTCGGGGCTGCGAATATAGATATTAATTTGTCGCTTGGAGTCGATAAAAAACAGATGCCGCGTAAACGCGGCATCTGTTTTTGAACTGGAGATTTTGAATTTATATTTCGGCTTCTTGCACCCTGCGCGCCACCGGGCAGCGAGGATATCGGGGCTTCAGCCATGTCCAACCACGGCGCATTCTTTACGGGTGCAATCCGCGGTGGAGTTTCGCAGGTTTTTTATCCGGCTCATCAAACAACGTTAACTACCCATTCGCCCCAAACATCATCCGCTTGGCAACAAACTTCTTGGCAAACGGCAAACAATCCAGCGCGGTGAGTGCGGCAGCGCGTCCGGCGCTGACCAGCGGCAAGTCGTTTGAGAACAGCCGCACCAGGCCGTCGGTGAAACGTATCCCGGCTTCACGATCGGTGCGGCGGTCTGAACGGTAGGCGGCAAGCATATTTTCGGTGCCCAGTTCTTCCGGCTTGGCATCGAGTATTTCCTGCGACAGTTCCCATGCGTCGCGCAGTCCCATGTTGAAGCCCTGTCCGGCAACCGGGTGCAGGGTTTGCGCGGCGTTGCCGAGCAGCACGACATGCGGCAGCGGGGTCTGTTGCGGTGCGCGCCTGAGGCCGAGCGGGAAGCAGGTGCGCTTGCTCACGGTCAGGAATTCCCCGACCCGGTCACCGAATTGCTGGTGCAGCTCATCCAGGAATTTCGCATCTCCCCAGGACAGCATGTCCTGTGCGGTTTGGTGCGGCGCGGTCCAGACCAGCTCGTAGCCATTCTTGAACGGCAGCAATGCCAGCGGTCCCTGCGGTGTGAAGCGCTCGAATGCGGTACTGGCTTGCGGCGCGGAACAGGTGATGTGGGTGATCAGCGCGCTTTGTCCGTAGTCGCGCTCTTTGGGCGGAAATTGTTGCGCCATCAATTTACCGCCGTCGGCAACCACCGCAAGGCGGGTGTGCAGCGTGTGTTCGACACCATCCTGCTGATAGCTGATTACGGCATGATCGGTTTCGCCGGTAAGTCGGGCGACGCTGGCACCGTAGATCGTTACGATATCGTTGCCTTGCAGTGCACTGGTCAATGCGTTCTGCAGCAACGGATAGGGCAGCACATAACCGAGCTCCGGCACGTTCAGCTCGGCGGCCCGCAACACGGCGCGGCCAAAACTATGCTTTTGCGAAATGTGGATGGTGCGGATCGCCGATACATCGCGCAGCGAATTCCAGATGCCGATTCGATCCAGCAGCAAACGGCTGCCATAGGACAAGGCCAGCGCACGCGCATCCTGGCTGGCGACACCTGCCGGGCGCGCTTCCAGCACGCAGACCTCCAGCCTGCTGTCGCGCAATGCCAGTGCCAGCGCCGCGCCGACCGGGCCGCCGCCGATGATTGCGATATCGCATTCGGCGTTCAATGTTTCCTCATCAGTTCTTCGATATCCGCCACCGTTTTGGGGGCGGCATCGGTCAGCACTTCATTGCCATGATCGGTGATCACCACATCGTCCTCGATGCGGATGCCGATATTCCACAGCGACATCGGCACATCATCGGCGGGACGGATGTAGCAGCCCGGCTCGACGGTCAGCACCATGCCGGGTTGCAGCGGGCGCCAGTCATCGCCGATCTTGTAGTCGCCGACGTCGTGCACGTCCATGCCCAGCCAGTGGCCGGTCCGGTGCATGTAAAACTTCTTGTAGCACTCTGTTACCAGCACCGCATCCACGCTGCCGTGGCACAGTTTGAGGTCGATGAAACCCTGCGCCAATACGCGCAGGGCGGCATCGTGCGGTGCGTTCCAGTGCTGACCGGGGGTTGCGGCGGCGATCGCGGCTGCCTGCGCGGCCAGCACGATCTCGTATACGTCCTTTTGCTCGGGGCTGAATTTTCCACTGACGGGAAAGGTGCGCGTGATATCAGCGGCATAGCCGTCCAGTTCGCAGCCCGCATCGATCAGCAGCAGATCAGCGTCGCGGAGTCGGGCGTTGTTCCCCACATAGTGCAGCACGCAGGCGTTTGCGCCACCCGCGACGATGGAAGTGTAAGCGGGATGGCGCGCGCCGTGGCTGCAGAATTCATGCAGCAGTTCAGCTTCGACCTGGTACTCGAAAAGATCGGGCCGTGTAAAACGCATTGCGCGCTTGTGGGCTGCCGTGGAAATCGCCGCGGCGCGGCGCATGATGTCCAGTTCGTGCGCATCCTTGAACAGGCGCATTTCATTGAGCAGGGTGCGCACGTCGCGGATTTCATTTGGCGCGCGTATCCCGCTGCGGACTTTTTCCTGCACCGCGCCGCGCAACCTGAGGATGCGCAGGTCCCATGCGGGATCAATGCCCAGCGGGTAGAACAGCGCGGGCTGGTTGCCGATCAGTTCGGTCAATTTTTCGTCGAGTTGTTCGACCGGATAGGCCGCGTCGAAACCGAACTGTTCACGGGCAGCATCGGGGCCGAAGCGATGGCCATCCCAGATTTCGCGCTCCAGATTTTTTTCGCGGCAGAACAGGATGGATTGTGGCTCGTCCCCGGCAATCAGCACCACTACAGATTCAGGCTCGGTGAAACCGCTCAGGTAATAAAAATTGCTGTCGTGACGATAGTCATAATGCGTGTCGGCATTGCGCGCTACTTCCGGCGCAGTGGGGACAATGGCGATACCGTGCCGCATTTGATTCAGCAGGCGGGCGCGGCGCTGGGAATAAACAGTCGGGTCTGTGATCATGGCGCATTGTGCAACGTAGATACCTGCCTGTCGAGTTCGGCGAGACGTTGTGGTGTGCCGACATCCACCCACAAGCCGGGATGATGTTCGCCGCTGACTTTTGCGAGCGCGATCTGCGCGCGCAACAGGGGAGCCAGCGGCGCGATACTGCCGCGCGGGATGCCGGCGAACAAGGCCGGCCGGTAAATGCCGATGCCGCTGAAGGTCAGTTGCAAGTCGCTGGAGTCAAGAGGCAGGTGGTTGCCATCAACGATATGATCATTGTGCAGCAGGAAATCCCCGTTCGGGTGCTGGACGGGATTGTCCACCAGCACCAGATGAGCGGTGTCGCCGTTCGCGATGAGTCTGGCAGCGCGTTCGTGCAAACGGGCAAAATCGTAATCGCAGAATATGTCGCCGTTGATCACGGCGAAAGGTTCGTCGCCCAGCAGCGGCAGGGCGTTGGCGATGCCGCCGGCGGTTTCCAGTGCCTGAGCTTCGGGGGAATATTGCAAGCGTGCCCCGAACCGGCTGCCATCCCCCAGTGCTTGTTCGATTTGCGCGCCGAGGTGGGCGTGGTTGATCATCAGTTCGGATATGCCGGCACGAACCAGATTTTCGATGTGCCAGACGATCAATGGCTTCCCGGCAACTTCAAGCAAAGGCTTGGGGATGTGGTCGGTGAGCGGGCGCATGCGCTCGCCGCGGCCGGCGGCTAACAGCATCGCTTTCAAAAGGTGTAGCCCTCTTGCTTGATGTGCGGTTCCAACACGTCGAGCAGATTCAGCAGCGGTTTGAGGTCGATATAGCGTACACAGGCAGCGCGCAGATACGACATGACCAGCGGCAGGTCTTTCAGATAGCCGTCCTTGCCGTCGCGGTGGCAGAGCCGCGCGAAGATGCCCAGCACCTTGAGGTGGCGCTGCACTCCCATCCATTCATAATCGCGGTAGAACTCGGAAAAGTCGCCGTGCACCGGCAGGCCGGCTTTTCTGGCTTTCTCCCAGTAACGTATCAGCCAGTCGATGATTTCGGCTTCTTCCCAGCGGACATAGGCATCCTTGAACAGCGAGGCGAGATCGTAGGTTATCGGGCCGTATACCGCGTCCTGGAAGTCCAGTATTCCGGGATTGAATTTCTCGATTTTCATCAGGTTACGCGAGTGAAAGTCGCGGTGCACAAAGACGCGCGGCTGGGCAAGGTTGTTGGCGATGATACGGGTGAACACGGATTCCAGTTTGGCATTCTGCGTATCGTTGAGCGTGACGTTGAGGTGTTTGTTGATATACCAATCGGAAAACAGGCGCATCTCGCGCAGCAGCAGCGCTTCATCGTAGTAAGGCAATTCGTTGTCGCGCGAGGCAAGCTGGATCTTGATCAGCGCATCGGTGGCTGCGCCGTAAAGCGCCTGTGCAATGCCGCTATCTCCGCTCGCCAATGCCTGAAGGTAAGTGGTATTGCCGAGGTCGGACAACAGCAGGAGCCCCTGTTCCAGATCTTGCGCATACACATGCGGCACATGGGTGCCGGCATCCCCGAACAGTTTGGCGATGTGTACAAACGGGCGGCAGTCCTCGTGTTGCGGCGGGGCATCCATCACGATGAGGGATGCGGCGGTTTGCATGCCGGGTTGTTCGCCAAGGCCGGTTTGCCCACCGAATTTTTCCCGGTTCTGAAACGAAACCCGGAAATAGCGGCGGAAACTGGCATCGGCCGAAGCGGGAGCAAGCGTGAATGGTTGATCGGGGAACAGGCTGTGCAGCCACTCGGTAAGCTGTTGCTGGCGTTGCATAACGGGCTCTCATGTGAACTTGATGTTAAACTTGCGCAAGTTTAACACCTTACTATTTGCTGCGCGTTATGCGGTTTCGATTCAACTATCCTTTCATTGTGCTGATGACTTGCCTTGCGCAACATTCATACGCGGGCACAGACCTGCCCGATCCGCAAACGAACACGCAACCCCCCGCGACGGCGAAAACCGGCAAGGAGGGCCCTGCCGTTATCGAAGCGGACAAACTGGCGGGGAAAGCAAACGATCAGATCGAGGCGACCGGAAACGCGACAATAAGCCAGGACGGGAAATCGATCCGTGCCGATACCCTGCTGTTCAACCAGCATACCCACGAACTTGATGCGCGTGGTGCGGTGGTACTGAAGCAGAATGGCAGCACCATAAGCGGGCCGCATTTAATTTTCAATATGGACACCAACAGCGGGGCCATGGAACAGCCGCAATACTCCCTGAAGGATAATGCTGCGCGCGGTTCTGCTGATTCGATTCAGATTCGGGATCACCTGCACTACAGTCTGGACAATGCCACCTATACCACCTGTCCGGCAGGGAACCAGGACTGGCAGTTGAGCACGGGGCTGCTGGATATCGACCGTGACCGGCAGGTCGGTATAGCGCACAACGCGCTGGTTGAGTTCAAGGGGGTGCCGATCCTTTATTCGCCATGGATGGACTTTCCGCTGAACAGCCAGCGCATGTCGGGATTTCTGGCTCCGGTATTCGGCGGAACGAGCACTGGCGGCAGTGAGATCACGCTGCCTTTTTACTGGAACATTGCGCCCAACTTCGATGCGACGATTGCACCGCGGGCTATGACCAAACGCGGCCTGATGTTCAACAACGAATTTCGTTATCTGGAGCCCGGCTATCACGGCGAGCTGGAAGTTGACGTGTTGCCCAGCGATAAAATAACGCATACCAGCCGCTCGTATTTAAGCCTGAAGCATGATCAGGCCCTGACGAGCAACCTGAATGGCTATTTGAATTATTCCCAGGCCGGGGACGATAGTTACTTCCGCGATCTGGGGAGTACGATAAGTGCCACTTCGCAAGTCAATTTGCTCCAGGAAGGCGGGGTAAACTATAACGGGGGCTGGTGGGATGCAATGGCGCGCGTGCAGCACTACCAGACCTTGCAAGACCCCTCTGCGCCAATTGCCGTGCCTTATACCCGTGCGCCGCAATTGACACTCGATACCCGGCAAAACTACGTCGGTGCAAACGTCAATTTTTCCGGTGAAATCTCGAATTTCATCCATCCCACCATGGTGAATGCCACGCGTGTGGTGCTAAATCCCAGCATCAGCTACCCGCTGGTAAACACCCCGGCATATTACGTGACGCCAAAGGTGTCGCTGCATAGTGCGTACTACAGCATGGGCGCAAATAATACCGGAACATCGTCGAGTCTATCGAGTACGTTGCCGATATTCAGCATCGACAGCGGCGTAGCCTTCGAGCGCAATGAAAAGGTCTTCGATAGTAACTATATACAGACGCTGGAGCCGCGCGCATTTTATGTGTATGTGCCATACAAGGACCAATCGCAACTGCCGAACTTCGACACGGTGCAGGCCGATTTCAGTTTTGCCCAGATGTTCATGGAGAACCGTTTTTTCGGCAACGATCGGGTCGGCGATGCAAACCAGCTCACGCTGGCCCTGACTTCGCGCATGCTGGAACAGGAGAGCGGGGAGGAGCGCGTGAAAGCGATGATAGGCGAACGCTTCAGTTTTACTTCGCCCCAGGTGAATCTGAATGCCCCCACGACGACCAGCAATTCGGATATTTTGCTGGCGCTTTCCGGGCATGTGAACAGGCAATGGTCAATGGACAGTGAGTTACAGTTCAATCCCAATCAATCGCAGGTTCAGCTGTACAACATTTCGTCGAGCTATCGCCCGGAGCCCGGCAAAGTGCTAAATTTTGGCTATCGTTTTTCGCGCGGAACCTCGGGCGCGCTGATTCCGGGTGGGGCATCCGTCACGCCCACTGGCTATACCACGTTAAACGGGATCACTTACCCTACCATAGGTGGCGTACCCTATACCTTGATCAATGGCATACCTTACACCGTTGACACGGGCGGATTGCGTCAGGTCAATGTTTCCGCGCAATGGCCGTTATTCGGTCGCTGGCACGGAGTGGCCCGCTGGAACTATTCGCTGCAAGATTCCAGAATTCTGGATGCGATCGGCGGGCTTGAGTATAATCAGGACTGCTGGTTGCTGCGTCTTGTTGCGCAACGCTTTGCCACCGCAACCCAACAATCCAATACCGGATTCTTCGTGCAACTCGAGCTGAATGATTTTGTCAAAGTCGGCTCGGATCCGCTGGATTTACTCAAGCAAAGCGTGCCGGGATATACCAAATTGAATGACAAGCCAGCCATCCAATCACCGCAAGTTTCGCCCAATTGACTGAAAGATAATTGATGCAAATAAAATTCCTGATGATGTGGTTTGTGCTGTTCACCGCCCAGGCTGCATATGCTGCAGATATCACTGCCCCCCAAACAGCAGCGCCGACAACAACGCAGGAAGCGAAATCCGGCAGCCCGGGGGGAAAACCGGTTCAGCTGTCTCAGGATCCGCAACAGCAGGTGGGGGATATCGATTCGGTGGTTGCGGTCGTCAACGACGACGTGATTACCCGCTATGAGCTGGATGATCAAATGCGTGACGTGATTCGCCAATTGCAAAGGCAGCATACCCCGTTGCCCGCAATGGATGTGCTGCAGAAACAGATTCTGGAGCGCATGATCACCGACATGCTGGAGCGGCAATATGCCAAGGAAACCGGGGTGCGGGTGGACGATTCACAGCTGGACCAGGCAATTACGCGCATCGCGCAACAGAACAAGTTTGCCACACTGGCGGACTTCCGCGCCAAGCTCGAATCGGAGGGGGTAAATTTCAAGAAATTCCGCGAAGAAATTCGCAGCGAAATCATTTCCACCCGCCTGCGCAAACGTGAGGTGGAAAGCAAGATCACGGTCAGCGATAAAGAGGTGGACGATTATCTTGCCAACAAGGCCAGAATAGGCAGCGAGGGGGAAGATTTTCATCTTGCCCATATCCTGGTAGTGGTTCCCGAGCAGGCAAGTGCGGCGAAAATCCAGGCGGCGCGTGAACGAGCCGTGCAGGCACTGGCCAAAATAAGAGGCGGTACAGACTTTGCGCAGGTGGCGGCCAGTGTCTCGGACTCCAAGGATGCACTGAAAGGCGGGGATCTGGGCTGGCGTACCGGCGACACCATTCCCCCGCTGTTTATGAATGCATTGCAGAATATGAAACCGGGTGATACCTCCCCGGTATTGCGCAGCCCGGGCGGTTTTCATATTCTCAAATTGCTGGGAAAACGCAGCGCGGATGCCCCGGCGGTGATTACGCAAACACATGTGCGCCATATTCTGATCAGGACCAGCCAGATACTGCCTGAAACCGAAGCCAAAAAACGCATTATGGAAATCAAGCAACGCATCGAGGCCGGTGCGGATTTTGCAGAACAGGCCAGAAGGTTTTCGCAGGACGGCAGCGCGCAGCAGGGCGGTGACCTGGGCTGGATTTCTCCTGGGGAGACCGTGCCGGAATTCGAGGCGGAAATGAACAAATTAAAGCCGGGCCAAATGGGCGTGGTGGAGTCGCAATTCGGCTGGCACCTGATCCAGGTGCTGGGGCGCCGCAATGCCGATGTCAGCGAACAACAAAAACGCGAGCAGGCTCGTATTGCCATCGGTAATTTCAAGTCTGACGAGAAGTTCCAGGACTGGCTGCGCCAGTTGCGTGACCGGGCGTTTATCGAATACCGCCTGAATCCGAACAAGTAAGTTGTGAATGCAATTTTGCATCGGGCGCCATTGGTCCTTACCCCGGGGGAACCGGCAGGAATCGGCCCCGATCTGTGTGTGCAGCTTGCGGCTGCACCACCCGATATTCCACTGGTGGTGATTGCGGACAAATATCTGCTGCAGCAACGTGCGGCACAACTTTATATTCCGTTGCAAGTACACGATTATTCCGCTTCACAAGAAAAGGTAATCCAGCCCAATACCCTGATGGTCATTCATGTGCCGCTAGTTGCGGCATGCCATGCGGGGGTTCTGAATGCGGCCAACAGCGAATATGTGCTGGAGACGCTGCGCCGAGCGGCACAAGGCTGCCAGAAGGGTGAATTTTCCGGCATGGTCACCGCGCCGGTACACAAGGGCATTATCAACGATGCGGGTTTCAGTTTCTCGGGCCACACCGAGTTTCTCGCCGAGCTGACCGGAACGACACAGGTGGTGATGATGCTGGTCGGCGGCGGGATGCGCGTGGCTCTGGCGACCACGCACCTTCCCCTTAAAGCCGTGCCTGCGGCGATAACGCCATCATTGCTGGAGAATGTGTTGCACATTATCCAGCACGATTTGCAGCACCGCTTCGGTATTGCCAAACCGCGGATACTGGTGGCGGGCTTGAATCCGCATGCCGGCGAAGGCGGATATCTGGGCCGTGAAGAGATTGAGGTGATGATACCGGTGCTGGACAAATTGCGCGCCGGAGGGATGAACGTCAGCGCGCCGCTGCCTGCCGACACTCTGTTCACCCCGCAAAAACTGGCGCAGTGCGACTGCGTGCTCGCCATGTATCACGATCAGGGCCTGCCGGTGCTGAAACATGCCAGCTTCGGACAGGGCGTGAACATCACGCTGGGCATGCCCATCATACGCACGTCGGTTGACCATGGTACGGCACTCGACTTGGCGGGAACCGGGAATGCCGATGGCGGCAGTCTGCTGGAAGCAATCAAGCTCGCCGCCCAAATGTCGAAATATGAACATGTTTAGAACGAAAAATGGAAACGGATGCAGCGCCCCACACTGCACGCATCAGCCAATACTGCAGCCTGATTGCCGGCATACGGAATGAACCATCAGGCGAAGAAACGCTTCGGCCAGAATTTTCTTGTTGATGAGCGGATTATTGGCGATATTATTTTCGCGATCCGCCCCAAACCAGAAGACAACATGGTCGAAATCGGGCCGGGCCTGGGCGCGTTGACCCGCCCATTGTTGGAAAAATTAAATCACCTGCATGTGGTGGAGATCGATCGCGACATCATCGCGCGGCTGGAGGCCGACTACCCGCAGGATAATCCGAAATCAAAACTGACTATCCATGCAGGAGATGCACTGAAATTTGATATCGCGACACTGCCCGCACCGCTACGCATCGTCGGCAACCTGCCGTACAACATTTCCTCGCCGTTGCTGTTCCACTTTGCCGCCCATGCCGGGCAAATACGCGACATGCATTTCATGCTGCAAAACGAAGTGGTCGAGCGCATGGTGGCCGGGCCTTCCACACCCGCATACGGGAGGCTGTCGGTGATGTTGCAATACCGTTTCCGGATGGAAAAGTTGCTCGATGTACCGCCCGAATCCTTTCGCCCCGCGCCCAAGGTGGATTCCGCCATCGTGCGCATGATTCCGCTGCCTGCCGGCGAGATTGCGGTGCGCAACGAAAAATTGTTTGCCGCGATCGTCAGGACTGCATTCGGGCAACGCCGCAAGACATTGCGCAATACATTGCGCGCTTATCTGGGCGAGGCAGATTTCGAAAGGCTGATGATCGATCCTCAATTGCGCGCCGAGAATCTGGCGGTGACGGATTTTATCAGGGTCGCGAATGACCTTGATGAAACGAAATAGAATGCTTCCGGGCTTGAGCTGATACGGCGAACTCCGTTTGGGGGCAACCAGGCAAAGTTAACTTGCGGAGCCCCGGAATACAAGTGGTCTGTTTCCGGCAGGCTGCTGATTGGCGCTAACTGTTCTTCTGGATCAGTTCGATCTTGTATCCATCCGGATCTTCTACAAAGGCAATTACCGTGCTTCCATGTTTCATGGCACCTGCTTCGCGCACCACCTTGCCGCCAAGCTCCTTGATTCTTTTGCACGCGGCGTAGGCGTCTTCCACAGCAATGGCGATATGGCCAAAGGCTGTTCCAGCCTCATATTTTTCCACCCCCCAGTTGTGGGTGAGTTCGATCACCGCGCCGCTGGCTTCGTCGCTATAGCCGACAAAAGCCAGGGTGAATTTCCCGTCCGGGTAGTCATTGCGGCGCAGCAATTTCATGCCGAGCACGCCGGTATAAAAGGCGAGCGACTTTTCCAAATCGATCACGCGCAGCATGGTGTGAAGTATCCGCATCAGATTTTCTCCTTGTTGAACTCATGATTGTATTCGGTAGTCACCATCATATGGGTTAAAATGCGCTCACGTCGCGCATATTAACCCTACCCCAGATCATGTCCGAATCGTTTCCATTAGTAATGACTTTTTCCGCATCCGACCCGAGCGGTGGTGCGGGCTTGCAGGCGGACCTGTTGACCATTTCCAGCATGGGCTGCCACCCGTTGTCGGTTGTCACGGCGATTACCGTGCAGGACACCAGCGGGGTCGATGATGTGCTGCCCATCGATCCCGAATGGGTGGTGGACCAGGCGCGCGCCATGCTGGAGGATGTACCGGTTGCGGCATTCAAGATTGGCCTGCTCGGCAGTGTGGAAAACATCGCGGCAATTGCCGAGGTATTGGCGGATTATCCCGATATTCCGCTGGTGCTGGATCCGGTATTGTCTTCGGGGCGCGGCGACGAATTGGCGAATGAAGACATGCTGGATGCGATGCGCGAGCTGTTGATCCCGCAGACGACCATCATCACGCCGAACAGCATGGAAGCGCGACGACTCGCTCTGGACGAAGACAATGAAGAAGACGACCCGTCGCTGGAAGAATGCGCCAAACGGATATTGCGCATGGGTTGCGAGTACGTGCTGATCACCGGTACCCACGAACAGACGCCCAAGGTTATCAATACGCTTTACAGTGAACGCGGGGTCATCAGCAGCGATAGCTGGGCGCGCCTGCCTGGCATCTATCACGGGTCCGGCTGCACCCTGGCATCGGCGATTGCGGCATTGATGGCACAGGGTGTGGCGGTGCCGGAGGCGGTCAAGGAGGCGCAGGAATACACCTGGCAAACCTTGAATGCGGGTTTCCGTCCCGGCATGGGGCAGCACATACCGGACCGCCTGTTCTGGGCGCGCGGTGAAGAAGATGATGATCAGGAAGAGCGACCCAATTAAAGGTTTGTACGCAATTACCCCTGACGAGGCGGATACCGCGGCGTTGTTGCGCAAGGTCAGGTTGGTTTTGTCCGGTGGGGCGCGGATATTGCAGTACCGCAACAAGACCGCCGGGGCAGCGCTGCGACAGGAACAGGCTTGGGCATTGCGCGATCTGACCCATGAATTTTCTGTGCCTCTGCTCATCAATGATGATGTGCTGCTGGCGCAGCAGGTAGGTGCCGACGGTGTGCATCTGGGCGGGGATGATGGCAGTTTGGCCGACGCGCGCTCGGTATTGGGCAAGGCTAAACTGATTGGCTTATCTTGCTATAATCGTCTGGAACTGGCGCGCCAAGCAGTGCGGCAGGGAGCGGATTACGTCGCATTTGGCAGCTTTTTTTCTTCAGCCGTGAAACCCGATGCGGTCGCAGCTTCAGCTGATTTGTTGCGGCAAGCCAGCCGCGAGATTGCGCTTCCGCTGGTGGCCATCGGGGGTATTACCCCCGGCAATGGCGTGCAGTTGCTGGAAGCCGGCGCGGATGCGCTGGCAGTGATCTCCGCGGTATTTAACGCTGGCGATATCCAGAATGCAGCGCGGCAGTTTGCAAACTTGAATTATCCTGAAACCAGCCCGATAGACAGAGCGACACAACATGACCTCACACAACCAACAGCTTTTCGATGAATCACTGAAAGTTATTCCGGGCGGCGTGAATTCGCCGGTCCGCGCATTTCGTTCCGTGGGCGGTACACCGTTGTTCTTCCAGCGCGGCCAGGGCGCTTACGTATGGGATGCGGATGGCAAGCGTTATACCGATTATGTCGGTTCTTGGGGGCCGATGATCGTCGGGCACTGTCATCCCGACGTGGTCAAAGCGGTGCAGGATGCGGCCGCTCAGGGCCTGGGTTTCGGTGCGCCAACGGCAGCCGAACTGGGAATGGCGGAGCTGTTGTGCAAACTGTTGCCCAGCCTGGAAATGGTACGGATGGTGAGTTCCGGTACCGAAGCCACGATGTCGGCAATCCGCCTGGCGCGGGGTTTTACCGGACGCAGCCGCATCATCAAGTTCGAGGGCTGTTACCACGGCCATTCCGACGGTTTGCTGGTCAAGGCGGGATCCGGGGCGCTGACGTTCGGGCAGCCGAGTTCGTCCGGAGTTCCGGCAGAGATCGCCGCGCTCACCACAGTGCTGGATTACAACGATGCCGCCGGTCTGGAGCGTGTTTTCGCCGGGATGGGCAATGAGATTGCGGCGGTGATTGTGGAGCCGGTTGCGGGCAACATGAATCTGGTCACGCCCAAGCCGGAATTCCTGCAGGCGTTGCGCAAGCTGTGCACGCAGCATGGTGCGGTGCTGATTCTGGACGAAGTGATGACCGGCTTCCGCGTCAGCCTGCGCGGCGCGCAAGGCTATTACGGTATCCAGCCCGATCTGGTGACGCTGGGCAAGGTAATGGGGGGAGGCCTGCCGGCTGCGGCATTCGGCGGGCGGCGCGACATCATGAAATGCCTGGCGCCACTCGGTGCGGTGTATCAGGCCGGAACGCTGTCCGGCAATCCGGTGGCGGTAGCGGCTGGAATGGCCACCTTGAAGCTGGTTCAGGCGCCGGGTTTCTATGACCGGTTGTCCGGGCTGGCCAAACAGCTGACCGATGGCTTGTCGGCCAGCGCCAAGCAGCACGGCATCCAGTTCTGCGCGCAATCCATAGGCGGCATGTTCGGCCTGTATTTCAGCAAGGTTTTGCCGACCAGCTATGCCGAGGTGATGGGTTGCGACAAGGAAGCTTTTAATCGTTTCTTCCATGCCATGCTGGATGCGGGCGTGTACCTGGCGCCATCGGCTTTCGAAGCGGGCTTCGTTTCGTCCGCGCATACTGAATCCGATATTGCAGCGACCATCGCTGCAGCCGACTTGATATTCAAGTCCTGGAAGTAATGGGTATTTTTTCGCAGGCGGCATTTTTTACCACCGTCAATCACATCAAGGACTTGCCGCAGCACGGTGGCAAGGAAGTGGCGTTTGTCGGTCGATCCAATGCCGGCAAGTCGAGTGCGATCAATACGCTGGCGAATCATGTGCGGCTGGCCTACACCAGCAAAACACCGGGACGGACCCAGCATCTCAATTATTTTTCGCTTGGCAACAACCGCTTTCTGGTGGATTTGCCCGGTTACGGTTATGCCAAGGTGCCTCCTGAAAGCAAGCGCCATTGGGAAGGATTGCTCAGTGAGTATTTGCAAACGCGCGATGAGTTGAGTGGCCTGGTGGTGATCATGGATTCGCGACATCCGCTGACCGAACTGGATGAGAATATGCTGGACTGGTTCGCGCCGACCGGCAAGCCGGTGCATATCCTGCTTACCAAGTCCGACAAACTCAGCAGGCAACAAGCCGCGTTGACATTGAATCAGGTAAAATCCTATCTGGCCGAGCATTTTTCACAGTGTTCCGTGCAATTATTTTCCAGCTTGAAAAAGCTGGGTATGGAAGAGGCGGAAGCAGTGATTGCAAACTGGTTTGCAGGAAAATCAAAAATGCCTGATGGAACTATCGGCCATTCCACTAGGCCACCAAAAAACGGTGACTGAGTGGCTGGTTATAGGCCGGATTAAGCGCACGAAATTAATCGTGGCGCCACATACATGATGGTATGCAAGCAAGATTATTTGAGTGCAACAACGCATGACGACGGGATTTTGATTTGGAAAAAAATGCCCCCAAGCCAAAGGGGGAGGCCGGGGGCAAAGTCTCAACAAAGTTAAGACGCACGCTCAGGGAGGAGAAACGTGGAATGACTCACATCATTCAGCCGATAAGATAAGTAAGTCCTGAATTAGTTCCGAAAAATAACATTTGTAGGAAAAAACATGCAATCACTAGGGCAATACCCTCATAAGCGCATGCGGCGTATGAGACATGATGGCTTTTCGCGGGACTTGATGCGTGAGCATGTGCTCACACCGGCGGATTTCATTTACCCGGTTTTTGTGCTGGATGGCAGTAACAAGGTCGAGGATGTGAAGTCGATGCCGGGGGTGCAACGCAAAACCCTGGACCTGTTGCTCAAGGATGCCGAGCAATGCGTGAAGCTGGGGATACCGGTGATGGCGATATTTCCAGTGATAGACACGCCTGCGAAGAGTCTGGATGCCCGTGAAGCCTACAATCCCGATGGTCTCGTGCCTCGTGTGGTTGCAGCACTGAAAAAGAACTTTCCGGAACTTGGCGTGATGACAGACATTGCCCTTGACCCCTACACCAGCCACGGGCAGGACGGACTGATAGACGCCAGCGGCTATGTCCTCAATGACGAAACCGTTGCAGTGCTGGTGCAACAGGCCCAAGTCCACGCTACCGCCGGCGTAGATATTGTCGCGCCCTCCGATATGATGGATGGCCGCATCGCTGCAATCAGGGCGGGTCTGGACACCAACAAGAATATTCACACCCGCATCATGGCCTATTCGGCCAAGTATGCTTCCAGCTTTTACGGCCCTTTCCGCGATGCCGTCGGTTCCAGTGGCAGCCTCGGCTCGGGAAACAAGTACACCTACCAGATGGATCCGGCCAACTCCGATGAAGCGTTGTGGGAAGTCGGTCTCGATCTGCAGGAAGGCGCAGACATGGTGATGGTCAAACCAGGCATGCCCTACCTTGATATTGTGCGCCGCGTGAAGGATGAATTCAAAGCGCCGACTTTTGTCTATCAGGTCAGCGGCGAATATGCGATGCTCAAAGCCGCGGCCCTGAACGGCTGGCTGAACGAAAAAGCATGCGTGTTGGAATCCTTGTTGTCGTTCAAGCGAGCCGGGGCTGACGGGGTACTGACCTACTTTGCGCTGGATGCGGCAAAGTGGTTGAAAGACTGAGCCATACAGTTCAAGGAAAAATTTCCAAAAACGGGACGGATGGGCAAATTTTGTTCCAGCGAATCAACCCGCAAGCAATGTTTGTACCGCAGCAATATCAGCATGGGTACCCGGATGGCGACTGCCGCTGTGGCGGGCGTTCTCGGGCAGGACAATGATGTGCGTCTGAGTTCCGGATTCACCGATCAGGGTGTAGCTGGGCACGGTTTCTTCCCGTCCGTTGACCCGCGCTTTCCATACACCATCCTCAAAATCGATCTTGTGCTTTAGCAGGAACAGCAAGACAGCCTTTGCGTCGTCGCTGAACAGCATAAGGTTGATATCTGAATTTTCGCCCGCCGTGCCGTTCAGTACCGAACCAGTCAGGTAGGGATGAAAGTCTGCCAGCAGCAACATCGCGGTGAGTGCTTCTTCGCGAAGTTGGCAAACAACGCCGGGGTGGATGTCGTGCTGATAAAGCGAACGATAGCTGTTCAGGGCGTCATCCACTTCCTGATTGCTGGGCAGGTGTTGCGTGTCCGCGGCGCCCAGTTGCCGGGCAGCCTTGCGTTTGGCAAAGGCATGGTCGGTGATGCCATCCTCCGCCATCAGTTTCGCGGCCTGATGCGCCAGCTGCTCGCGCATCAGGTCGCGACGAATCGCGTATTCTCTAGGGATGCGTTCTTTGCCCATTCGGGTTCTAGAGCAATTGATCCTTGACAGTGTCGGTCGGCTTGGCTTTCTGGCCGGGTGCGGGCATGGCACGTTCGGGGGGGACGTTCTCCTTGTAGAAGTAATCGACTAGCGGGCTGTTGTCATCACGATAGCCATCAGCATCAATGTGAACCTCGACCATGGTGTCAGGCATGGTGTAAGTGGCCTCCGGAACACCCTTGAGCACCTTGCCCATATAACTAATCCAGATAGGCAATGCAGCCCCACCTCCGGTTTCTCTGTCGCCCAGACTGCGCGGTTGATCGTAGCCCATCCAGGCGATACCGACCACGGTCGGCTGAAATCCGCAAAACCAGGCGTCAATTGAATCATTTGTGGTGCCGGTCTTGCCGGCCAGGTCTTGCCGGCCAAGTTGCATGGCATGAATGCCCGTCCCATGCTTGACCACGTCCTGTAGCATGCTGACCATGGTGTAGGCGTTGCGAACAGAGATGACCTGCTTCGCACCATCCCCAGGCACTTCGGGTTTCGCCTGGTAGAGCACGGTGCCTTGTGCATCTTGGATGCGCTGAATGAAATAGGGGTTGACGAGATAACCGCCGTTGGCGAATACAGAATAGCCGGTCAGCATTTCCATAGGCGTGACAGAACCCGCTCCCAGCGCCATGGTCAGGTAGGCCGGGTACTTGGTCGGATCAAAACCAAACCGGGTGATATAGTCGTGCGCATACTCCGGAGTGATGGACTGCAATATGCGTATCGAAACCAGGTTTTTTGATTTGATCAGGCCTTCTCGCATGCTCATCGGGCCCTCAAATTTCCCGTCGTAGTCCTTCGGTTCCCAGGGCTGGTTGCCCGTTTGTTCCGCATCGAAAATCAACGGAGCATCATTTATTATGGTGGCAGGTGTGAAGCCTTTTTCCAGCGCGGCGGAATAAACAAAAGGTTTGAAACTTGAACCGGGTTGCCGCCATGCCTGGGTGATGTGATTGAACTGGTTTTGGTTGAAATCGAAGCCGCCGACCAGCGAATAAATTGCGCCGGTGCGCGGATCCCCTGATACAAATGCCGCTTCTACTTGCGGCATTTGGGTTATTTGCCATACGCCTTTGTCATCTTTGTGTAAACGGATGATAGAGCCGGCACGGATACGCTGGTTCGGTGCAACTTTCTGGTTCAAAGCAGCTTGGGCGAAAAGCAATGCATCCCCGCTGACTTCGACAATTTCGCCGCCCTTGCAATAGGCGCGAATCAATTTGGGTGTTGCTTCCAGAACAACGGCGGGAATCAAATCATCACTGTCGGTGACGTTCTGCAAAGCCTCATCCATTTGATCGGTGTTGTTGATGTCACCGTGCAAGTCAACGAACCCCTCCGGCCCGCGATATCCCTGACGGCGGTCGTATTCCATAACACCCAGGCGAACGGCTTGATAGGCGGCGAGTTGATCCTTGTCCCTGATTGTGGTGTAAACCTTCAGTCCCTGCGTATAGGCATCTTCCTTGTATTGGTCATAAACAGCCTGGCGAACCATTTCCGAAAGATAATCCGCCTTTACGCTGAATTCCTGGCCGCCGCTCACGGTCACGATGGGCTGTTGCTGGGCAAGCTGGTATTGTTCATCGCTGATATATTTCAAGTCATGCATGCGGCGCAGAACATAGAGCTGGCGAAGTTTGGCGCGCTTCGGATTGACCACGGGATTGTATGCAGAAGGGGCTTTGGGCAGTCCGGCGAGCATGGCTGCTTCGGCAATCGTGAGCTGAGAAAGCGGTTTTCCAAAGTAAACCTGGGAAGCCATGGCAAACCCATAAGCGCGCTGGCCAAGATAAATCTGGTTGATATAGAGCTGCAAGATATCGTCTTTGCTCAAATTGTGTTCGATCTTCAGCGTAAGCAGGACCTCATCGAATTTGCGTCTCCATGTTTTTGCCTTGGTAAGAAAAAAATTCCGTGCTACCTGCATGGTGATGGTGCTGGCGCCCTGTCTTATCGAACCGGCAGTGAAATTGGACATCGCAGCGCGGATCACACCCATGTAATCTATTCCGCCGTGCTCATAAAATCGATCGTCTTCGGCGGCAAGAATCGCATGTTTCATCACATCCGGCACGTCGGCTATCTTGACCAGCGCGCGGCGCTCTTCCCCGAATTCTCCCAGCAACGTACCGTCCGCGCTGTAAATACGCAGTGGTATTTTTGGACGATAGTCGGTCAGAACTTCCAGAGAAGGGAGGGTCGGATAGGTGATTATCGCCGCCATGCCGAGCAGTATGGTGGGTAGCAACAACAGGGTGAGAATGACAAGAACAAAGGGGGGCCAGCGACGTAAAGACATGTGTGTTTGTCCGAAATAAATTAACATTGATATTGTGTATGTAATTATATCGGCTATGAGGATATAAATAACCCCTAAAAATAGCTTTACACAATTTATGCTTATTGCTAGGATTTAAACCACTTTATACAAATAGAGCGCTAACCAGTCAATGCTTAAAGTAAATTTTGACATACCGCTTGATTTTCTATGGGCCAAGTCACCACCGTTGATCGGTGTGGATATCAGCGCGTCATCAGTCAAGATGGTTGAACTGAGCGCATTGCCCAAGAATGGCGGCTACACCATTGAGCGATATGCAATCGAATTGCTGCCCAAAGATGCAATAACGGATGGCAATATCAACAATCTTGAAGCCGTTTCAGAAAGCATGCAGCGGGCCTGGAAGCGTATGGGCACGCGAATCAGGAACGTAAGCATGGCGCTCCCCGCGGCGGCAGTGATAACCAAGAAGATATTGTTGCCTGCGGGATTGCGCGAAGAGGATTTGGAATATCAAGTCGAATCGGAAGCCAATCAGTACATTCCGTTTGCTTTGGAGGAGGTCAATCTCGACTTTCAGGTGATCGGCATCTCGCCCGAAAACCCCGACGAGCTGGAGGTGTTGCTGGCCGCGTCTCGCAAGGCGAACGTAGAGGACCGGGTTGCCGCAGCCCAGTTGGCCGGACTTAAAACCTTGGTTATGGATGTCGAGCCTTATGCGGCCGAGATGGCCTTCGAGCAGATCAGTGTTCAGCTGCCGGATGCTGCAGCAGACAAGTGCGTGGCATTGATCGATATAGGTGCGAACGTGATGAACGTCAATGTACTGCGCAACGGGCAATCGGTCTATACCCGGGACCAGCAGGTAGGGGGTGATCAATTGACCGAACAGATACAAAGCGTGTTTGGCCTGTCTGCAGAGGAGGCGGAATCGGCCAAACGCAATGGCGGTTTGCCGGATAATTATGAAAGCGATGTGTTGTCGCCCTTTCGTGAAAACGTGGTGACCGAAATCGCGCGCGCATTGCAGTTCTTCTTTACTTCTACCCAGTATCATGAGGTGGATTACGTTGTTCTTTCCGGCGGATGCGCGTCTTTGCCCGGACTGGATGATGCGGTTGCGACACGTACCCAGGTCAGCACCATGGTGGCAAATCCGTTTGCGCTGATGAAGCTGTCGAGCCGGATAAAACCGCGGCAATTGCAGACAGATGCGCCCTCATTGATTATTGCTTGCGGTCTGGCTATGCGGAGGTTTGACCCATCGTGATACGCATAAACCTTCTGCCTCATCGTGCCGAAAAACGCCGTGCCCGCCAAATTCAATTTATCGCGCTCAGCGTAATTTCATTAGCGCTGGGGGCCCTGTTGGTGGGGGTTGTCCAGGTGGCAATCGATTCCCAGATATCTTATCAGGACAGGCGCAATGACTACCTGAAACAGCAGACAGCGTTGCTGGACAAGCAAATTGCAGAAATAAGAAAGCTCCGCGAACAAACGCAGGCGTTGCTGGCACGCAAGAATGTAGTGGAGAACCTGCAAAGCACGCGGTCAGACGTGGTGCATCTACTGGATCAGATGTTGCGCATTTTGCCCGACGGGGTATACCTGAACACGCTGAGGCAGACAGGCAACAGAATCTACATCGTTGGCTACGCCCAGTCCAATGCGCGTGTCTCTACCTTGATGCGGGCGATCGATGACTCGCCGTGGCTGGATTCTGCTACGTTGATAGAAATTCATGCCGCGAGTGCGGGCGGTCGGCGTATCAACGAATTTTCGTTGACTTTCAACCTGACCAAGCAACAAAAGCCGTCCAATCCTCCGACCCCGGGCAGACCTTCCGGAACAAAGCGTTAAGGTGCCATGATGAATCTGGATGACCTGAAAAACAGTTTGATTGATCTAAAGAACTTAAATCCGAAGACGCCGGGGGCCTGGCCATGGCTTGCAAAAATCATTGCATTCCTGGCAATGTTCATCGCCATTGTTGCGGCGGGTGCGTTTTTTATCTGGCAGGACCAATGGGCGACCCTGAACAAAGCGCGACAACAGGAAGGCCAGCTGAAAGAAACGTTTCTGGATAAAAAACGAGAAGCGATCAACCTTGACCTGATCAAGAAACAGCTTACCGAAACCCAGGAATCATTTGGTGCGCTGCTTAAGCAACTGCCAAGCAAATCTGAAATGGACGCGCTGCTCACCGATATCAACCAGGCTGGATTGGGCCGCGGATTGCAATTTGATCTTTTCAAGCCTGGAGCCGAAGTGAAGGAAGGGGCATTTGCCGAACAGCCGATTACCATCAAGGTAACGGGAAGTTATGATGACATCGGAAAGTTTTCCAGCGACATCGCAATGCTGCCGCGCATCGTAACCCTGAATAATATATCTATAACCCCTGCGGGCAGTGTGCTGTCCATGAACGCCACAGCGAAAACTTTCCGCTATCTGGATCAAGCAGAAGTCGACGCGCAAAATGCCGCCAAACGGAATGGGGGGCGGCGATAATGAAGGCGATGATATATATTGCGCTTGCTTCGCTGTTGCTGGCAGGTTGCGGAGGCGACGAATTTCAGGATTTGCGCGATTTCGTCAAAAATTCCGGAGCGGACATGCGCGGAAAAATTCAGCCTCCGCCGGAAGTGAAGCCATACGAGTATTTTGCTTACAACAATGATACCAATTTGCCCGACCCGTTCAAACCGCGCAAACCGGAATCCCGGGCAGGCGCCGGGACGGGAATCAACCAGCCGGATTTCAATCGTCCCAAAGAGGCGCTCGAGGAGTTTCCGCTCGAAAGCCTAAAAATGGTCGGTTACCTTTACATGAATAAGGTGGGATATGCGGTGATACGAGCCCCGGATTCCAAACTGTATCGGGTTAAAGCCGGCAATCATATTGGAATGAACTTTGGTTTGATCGAGAGCGTGACCGAGACCGAAGTCGATATCAAAGAGACGGTGCAGGACAGTTCCGGTGACTGGACCGAACGCATGAGCAGCCTGCAGTTAATTGAATGATTAGGAGCAAAATGATGAAACAGCTTACTGACACCGCGAAAAATTCGTTCATTGGACGAATTCACACGCAAGGAGCGGGCCAGTGTGTTCGCCCCGGGGGCACAAGAACCGCTGCTGGTACAGGCGAATTCCAGAAGCCATCCCCGCAATTCAGAATTTCCGGAAATTTCATGAACAGGCTGGCTCGAAGCGCGGCCAGGTTGTCGCTTATGCTCATGGCGTTGTTTGTCTTTGGCACACCGGCCCAGGCCGAAGATCAGAACAGCATTTCCGCGCTGAGCGTCAGCACCGGGAATGGGGTCACGGTCATCAAGGTTAAACTGACCCAGCCACTTGCAAGTTTGCCGGCCACTTTCACCATCAATACCCCTCCGCGCATCGTATTTGATTTCCCCAATACGGCAAATGGCCTGGGAAAATCGGTCCAGGACTTCAGTGAAGGAAATTTACGCAGCGCCAATATTGTCCAGGCCGGAAACCGCACACGCCTGGTGGTTAATCTTGACCAGATGCTGACTTACGACAGCAAGCTCGACGGCAAAAACCTGCTGCTCACCCTGCATAACAAATCGGCTGACATTGTTGCAAGCAAAACATCGCGTTTTGCCGAGGCAAGGGAAGGGGCGCAACAACACGAGCTGCGCGACATCGCATTTCATCGCGGCAAGAATGGAGAAGGCCGCATCGAAGTCGATCTCTCCGATCCGGGCATCGGAATTGATATCAAGCAACAGGGAACCTCATTGATAGTCAACTTCCTTAAAACCAGCCTGCCGCGGAATTTGCAGCGCAAACTGGATGTGGTTGATTTTGCAACACCGGTGCAAAATGTGGATACCTATGCGCAGGGCGACAACGTGCGTATGGTGATCGAACCAACGGGAAACTGGGAGGATTCGGCCTACCAGACTGACAATAAATTCATTGTCGAGGTGAGACCGGTCACGGCTAATCCTGACAAACTGGCACAGGGGGGCACCGGGTACAAGGGCGCGAAGCTGACCTTGAATTTCCAAAAAATCGATGTTCGTGAAGCGTTGAATGTGATTGCAGATTTCACCGGAACTAACATGGTGATCAGCGATACCGTGAGCGGCAACATCACGCTTCGCCTCAAGGATGTGCCGTGGGATCAGGCCCTCGATATCATCCTGCAGAGCCGGGGATTGGCGATGCGCAAGATCGGGAACGTGATCCAGGTTGCGCCAAGCGCCGAGATTGCCGCCAAGGAAAAGCTGGAATTGACGTCACACCAGGAAATTTCCGAGTTGCAGGATCTGCGTACCGAAAGTTTCCAGATCAGCTATCAAAAAGCCGACGCAATCGCCACACTTTTGTCGAGCGACAAACAGCGTATCCTGTCCAAGCGCGGGAGCGCCGTGGTTGATGCGCGCACCAATACCCTGTTCGTTCAGGACACGCCCGATCGTCTTGATGAGGTGCGCAAACTGATCAAGCAGATTGATGTGCCGGTGCGCCAGGTGATGATCGAGGCGCGCATCGTTGAGGCAACCGACAACTTCAGCAAGAACCTGGGCGTAAGGCTGGGATATAACTCCAATGACGCGTTTTCGGTAGGTAACAGTTCGAGATTATTCGGCAACATAGGCGCAAATTCAGTTGTTGCCGGGCCCTTGGCTGGGACGACCATGCCTGCCAACACGCCCAACGTCAATCTGCCATCTGCCGGTACTGCCGGTACGTTCTCCATGCTGTTATTCAACAGCTCAGCAAGCAAGTTGCTGTCGGTTGAATTGACCGCGCTTGAAACCGACAGCAAGGGCAAGATTATTTCCAGCCCCCGCGTCGTGACATCGGACCAGACCGAGGCCACGATAGCAACCGGTACCGAAATCCCATACCAGCAGGCCAGCAGCAGCGGCGCGACGAATGTGGCATTCAAGAGTGCCACGCTGAGTCTGTCGGTCAAGCCGCAAATTACCCCGGATGACAATATCATCATGGATATAAAGGTAAACAAGGATTCGGTCGGGCAATTGTATGCGGGCGTTCCCAGTATCAATACCAACTCGGTAACCACCCAGGTGCTGGTGGAAAACGGCGGCACGGTGGTGATAGGCGGTGTGTATCTCCAGCAACAAAGCGATGGTGTCAACAAGGTGCCGTTGCTTGGGGATATTCCGGTGCTGGGCTATCTGTTCAGAAGTACCGCAAAATTGGACAACAAGAGCGAACTGCTGGTTTTCATTACACCCAAGATCATCAAGGATGCAATGAGCTTGCGGTAAGCCAGCTTCCCGCCAAACATTTCCATAGTTAATTTTTTCAGAAGCCCGGCTGGTCCGGGCTTTTGATTTTATCGTTTACAATATGCGGCATGCACACCAACCAAGAGAATAATGCGACTATCAAAGCGGGTAGCGAACGCAAGCTTGACTCGGGCAACCTTATCCTGGTGGGCATGATGGGCTCGGGGAAAACCACAATGGGGCGGGTACTGGCGAGGCAACTTGGCAAGGAATTCGTGGACAGCGACGAGGAAATCATCAAGCGTACCGGCGTGACAGTTCCGCACATATTCGATGTGGAAGGCGAGGCCGGGTTCCGCCAGCGGGAAGCGGCGGCTATTTGCGATTTGGCGGGCCGCGACAATATGGTGCTGGCCACCGGTGGAGGCGCGGTGCTGGACGGGGATAACCGCGCGATTTTGAAACAGAACGGGATAGTCATATACCTCAAGGCAAACGCGCACGATCTATGGCAACGCACCCGCCATGACCGCAACCGCCCGTTGCTGCAAACCGAGAATCCTTACGCCAGGCTGGTTGAACTTTTTCAGCAGCGCGACCCGCTTTACCGGCAAGTGTCGGATATCGTCGTGCAAAGCGGAAAGCAGAGCGCGCATTCCCTGATGCTGCGCCTGGTGGATGAAATTGATGCATTCAAAAGAAACCACCTTTCAAGCTGACCGGCACATCATGAAGACATTGACAGTAGGATTGGGCGAGCGCAGTTATCCGATACACATCGGTAGCGGCCTGATTGAGCAGGCCGCTTTGTTGCAACACGCTGTGCCGCGCAAGCGCGTGGCCATCGTCTCCAATACCACGGTCGCACCGCTATATCTGGATAAATTCCGGGAAACCCTGCGGGGCATCGGTGTAAGCAGCGTGGAAATTATTCTGCCGGACGGGGAAGAGTATAAGAATTTCGAGACCCTGAACCTGATCTATGATGCGCTGCTCAGGAGCCGTTGTGAACGCAGCACCCCGTTGATCGCGCTGGGTGGCGGCGTGATTGGTGACATGACCGGCTATGCGGCGGCAACCTATCTGCGCGGCGTGCCGTTCATCCAGATACCGACCACGCTGCTGGCGCAGGTGGATTCCTCGGTGGGGGGGAAAACCGGTATCAATCATCCGCTAGGCAAGAACATGATTGGTGCGTTCTACCAGCCGAGACTGGTGCTGGCCGATACTGACACGCTGAATACCCTGCCGGATAAGGAGTTGTCGGCCGGTCTTGCCGAAGTTATCAAGTATGGTCTGATCCGCGATCTGCCGTTCCTCGACTGGCTGGAACTGAACATGGACAAATTGCTGGCGCGCGATACCGTTGCGCTGCAATACGCAATTGCACGCAGTTGCGAAAACAAGGCCGAAGTGGTCGCGGCGGATGAACGTGAAAGCGGGGAGCGTGCCCTGCTCAATCTCGGGCACACATTCGGTCATGCCATCGAGTCCGGCATGGGATATGGAAACTGGCTGCACGGTGAGGGTGTCGCGGCGGGTACGGTCTTGGCGGCAGACTTGTCGCAACGCCTGGGCTGGATCAGCGAAGCGGATGTGGCGCGCATCCGCAGGCTGTTCGAACGCGCCAGATTGCCGGTGGTTGCGCCCGATCTGGCTGCAGACAGGTATCTCGAACTGATGGGATTGGACAAAAAAGTCGAGGGTGGCAAGATGCGCTTCGTGCTGCTCAAACAGATCGGCCAAGCGGTGGTCTATGGTGGCGTGCCGCCGGACACTCTGCTGCAAACCCTGCAAGCCTGCTGCAAAGGGAAGACAACGGACCAGCCGGACACCAGACATGGCTGGTGATCTCGCAACTTATGCCGTTGCCGCGCACAATTCGCGCGGCAGAAAGATCGCCGAGAAGGCGCCTCAGGGGCGCAGCGAATTCCAGCGCGACCGCGATCGGATCATCCATTCCAACGCGTTTCGCCGTCTCGAATACAAAACGCAAGTATTCGTTAATCATGAGGGTGACCTGTTCCGCACCCGACTGACCCACAGCATAGAAGTGGCGCAGATCGCCCGTTCTATCGCCCGAAGTTTGCGCCTCAACGAAGACCTGGCCGAAGCGATCTCGCTGGCGCACGATCTCGGACACACCCCGTTCGGCCATGCCGGGCAGGATGCGCTGAACAACTGCATGAAAGTCTATGGCGGATTCGAGCACAATCTGCAATCGCTGCGCGTGGTGGATATGCTTGAAGAACGCTATGCCGAATTCGACGGCTTGAACCTGTGTTTTGAAACCCGCGAGGGTATCCTCAAACATTGCTCGCTGGGCGATGCGGCCAAGCTGGGCGACGTGGGCGAGCGCTTCCTGGGCAAACGCCGGCCTTCACTGGAAGCACAGGTTGCCAATCTTTCTGATGAGATTGCCTACAACAATCACGATGTCGATGACGGCTTGCGCTCCGGCTTGATCTCACTGGAACAACTTGAAGACGTGCCGCTGGTTGCCACACAATTGAGCGCGGTGCGCGAAGCCTATCCCGCTTTGCCCGAGCGGCGCGTGGTGCATGAAACCGTGCGGCGCATGATTGGTGTGCTGGTCACCGACCTGATCCGGCAGAGTGAGTCGAATATCGATACTCATTCCCCGGTCACGCTAGAGGATGTGCGCAACGCCCCGGCAATGATCGCCTACAGCGACGCAATAAACGAGCGGCAGCGCGCGCTGAAACAATTCCTGCGCACCCACCTGTACCGCCATTACCGCGTGCTGCGCATGAGCACCAAGGCGCAGCGCATTATCAGCGACCTGTTCGGCATATTCATGGCGGACAGCCGCTTGTTGCCGCCGCAATTCCAGAACCAGGCCGAACATGACCGGGCACGTGCAGTCGCGGATTACATTGCCGGCATGACCGATCGCTATGCCATCCGCGAACATCGCAGGATATTTGCCGTAGAAGAGCTGGTGTAGTCTCACAGGCCGCGCCGTTCGGTGCGGTTGCCCATCACCCCCAGACAAGGTAGAATTTCCGCCCTTTCGCTTTTGAATATTGACGTGGCGGCGTGTGTCGCCATTTTTTAGGTTTATTGATCTGTGCTTTATAGTTTGAACTGGGGAACACGTGAGCAATTCTTCTTTGCCGATGCAACAGGGCTTGTATGATCCGCGCCAGGAGCACGATGCTTGTGGGGTGGGGTTTGTAGCCCATATCAAGGGTAAGCAAAGCCATGACATGGTATGTCAGGGATTAAAGATTCTGGAAAATTTGACCCATCGCGGTGCGGTGGGTGCCGATCCGCTGGCCGGTGACGGCGCGGGTATCCTGTTGCAGATACCGGACCAGTTTCTGCGCGATGAAATGGGCTGGGGCAATATTCAGCTACCGCCCGTTGGCAAATATGGTGTCGGGATGCTGTTCCTGCCCCGTGATGCGGCAGCGCGTGCCGAGTGCGAGAAGATCGTCGCTGAAAAGATCGCGGCCGAAGGCCAGTCTGTGCTGGGTTGGCGCAATGTGCCGGTGGACAGCTCGGGTCTGGGCGAAAGCGTCAGGAAGGTCGAACCGGTGATACGCCAGGTGTTCATCGGGCGGGGAAAGAATTGTTCCGATGAGGATGCGTTCGAACGCAAGCTGTTCGTAATCCGCAAGACCATGGAACATGCAATAAGCCGCCTGGCCGACGGGCAGAAAAAAGGTTTTTACTGCCCCTCGCTGTCTTCGCGCACCATCGTCTACAAGGGCATGTTGCTGGCCGATCAGGTCGGCAAGTATTATCTCGATTTGCAGGACATCAGGGTGGTCAGCGCGCTGGCACTGGTACACCAGCGATTTTCCACCAACACTTTCCCGACCTGGGATCTGGCACATCCGTTCCGCATGATCGCGCATAACGGCGAGATCAACACCGTGCAGGGCAATGTGAACTGGATGGCCGCGCGCCACGCCGCAATGTCTTCCAAACTGCTCGGCGAAGACCTGGAAAAACTGTGGCCGCTGATCGTGGATGGGCAGTCCGATTCGGCCTGCTTCGACAACGCGCTGGAATTGCTGGTGGCGGGCGGATATTCTTTGCCGCACGCGATGATGTTGCTGATACCCGAAGCCTGGGCGGGCAATCCGCTGATGGACGAAGAACGCCGCGCGTTCTACGAATACCATGCCGCGCTGATGGAGCCGTGGGACGGCCCCGCCGCCGTGGCTTTCACCGATGGCCGCATGATAGGCGCGACACTGGATCGCAACGGCCTGCGCCCGGCGCGTTACCTGATCACCGACGATGATCTGGTGCTGATGGCCTCGGAAATGGGCGTGCTGGATATACCGCAGCACAAGATCGTCAAAAAATGGCGTTTGCAACCCGGCAAGATGTTCCTGATCGACATGCAGGCCGGACGTATCGTCGATGATACCGAACTGAAAAACCAGCTCGCCGCCGCAAAACCGTACCGGAAGTGGATCGAAAAATCGCGCTATTATCTCGGTGATCTGCCCGAAGTGGCAGCGAAGCCAAAACTGAATGCATCTTTGCTGGATACCCAGCAGGCATTTGGCTACTCGCAGGAAGACCTGAAGTTCATTCTGGCGCCGATGGTGAATGCAGGAGAAGAGCCGACCGGTTCGATGGGCGCAGATGCTGCCCTGGCAGTATTGTCGAACAAGAATCGTTCGTTCTACGATTATTTCCAGCAGTTGTTTGCGCAGGTGACCAACCCGCCGATCGATCCGATCCGCGAAGAAATCGTGATGTCGCTGACCTCGTTCATCGGTCCCAAACCCAACCTGCTGGGTATAGAAGAAACCAATCCGACACTGCGTCTGGAAGTGCATCAGCCGGTATTGTCGAACGACGACATTGCCAAATTGCGCAATATCGATCAGCTTACCCAGGGCCGCTACCGTTCTTTGGTGCTGGATATGACCTATCCGGCAAGCCAGGGTGCCGCGGGTTGCGAAAAAACGCTGAAAGCATTGTGTGTCGCCGCCGACAAAGCCGTGGCCGATGGTTATAACGTGCTGATCCTGTCGGATCGCGCGATGTCGGCCAAGCGCGTGGCGATACCCGCACTGGTGGCCTGTTCAAAAGTTCACCTGCATCTGGTTCGTGCCGGTCTGCGCACCAGTACCGGCCTGGTGGTGGACACCGGTTCGGTACGCGAGGTGCATCATTTCGCCTTGCTGGCGGGGTACGGTGCCGAGGCGGTGTGCCCGTGGCTGGCTTATGAAACCATAGCAGGGATGAGTTTGCCCGCCAAAGTCGATGCAAAAGAAGCCAAGAAGCGCTACGTCAAGGCGATCAACAAGGGTTTCATGAAAGTGATGTCCAAGATGGGCATATCCACTTACCAATCCTATTGTGGCGCGCAGATATTCGAAGCGATCGGCCTGAATGCAGACTTCGTCGCGGGATACTTCACCGGCACGGCAACCCAGATCGAAGGCATAGGATTAAGTGTGGTGGCGGAAGAAGCGATGCGCACGCATCGCAGCGCATTCGGCACCGACCCGGTGCTGGCCAACGCGCTTGAGGCAGGCGGTGAATATGCCTGGCGGGTGCGCGGCGAAGAGCACATGTGGACGCCGGATTCCATCGCGAAATTGCAGCACGCCACGCGCACCAACAATGCCGCGACCTACAAGGAATATGCGAAGCTGATCAACGAACAAAGCACCAAACTGAAAACCCTGCGCGGTTTGTTCGAGATCAAGCCTTCGGGTGCGCCTGTGCCGTTGGCCGAGGTCGAACCGGCCAAAGAGATTGTCAAGCGATTTGCCACCGGAGCGATGTCGCTCGGCTCGATTTCAACCGAGGCTCACAGCACCCTGGCAGTCGCGATGAACCGTATCGGCGGCATGTCCAACACCGGCGAGGGCGGCGAAGACCCGGCACGCTTCAAGAAATTGAAGGGCGGCGAAATGCTCTCCGATATCATCGGCAAAAACCGCATCGAGAGTGACCGCCAGCTCAAGGCCGGCGATTCGTTGCGTTCACGCATCAAGCAGGTGGCATCGGGGCGTTTCGGCGTCACAGCCGAATATCTTGCCAGCGCCGACCTGATCCAGATCAAGATGGCGCAGGGTGCCAAGCCAGGCGAAGGCGGGCAACTGCCCGGCCACAAGGTGTCCGAGTACATCGCCAAGTTGCGCTTTTCGGTTCCCGGTGTGGGGTTGATCTCGCCCCCGCCGCATCACGATATTTATTCCATCGAAGACCTGGCGCAATTGATCCATGATCTGAAAAATGCCAATCCGTCCGCGGCGATCTCGGTCAAGCTGGTTTCCGAAGTGGGCGTGGGCACAGTCGCTGCCGGCGTGACCAAAGCCAAGGCCGACCACATCACCATATCGGGTTATGACGGCGGCACCGGCGCATCGCCCATCTCATCGATCAAGCATGCCGGTACACCCTGGGAGCTAGGCTTGTCCGAGGCGCAGCAGACCCTGGTGCTGAACCAGTTGCGCGGCCGCGTCGCGTTGCAGGTGGACGGCCAGATCAAGACCGGCCGCGACGTGCTGATCGGCGCGTTGCTGGGCGCGGATGAATTCGGTTTCGCCACCGCGCCGCTGGTGGTGGAAGGCTGCATCATGATGCGCAAGTGCCACCTCAACACCTGCCCGGTCGGCGTGGCGACACAGGATCCGGAGTTGCGCAAGAAATTCACCGGCCAGGCTGAACATGTCGTGAACTACTTTTTCTTTGTTGCGGAAGAAGTTCGCGAACTGATGGCGCAAATGGGCATCCGCAAGTTCGACGAACTGATCGGGCGCAGCGACCTGCTTGATGTGAAGCACGGCATCGCGCACTGGAAGGCACAGGGCCTGGATTTCTCAAGAGTGTTCCACCAGCCGGATATGGCGGCCAGCGTGTCACGCTATCACACCGACACTCAGGATCACGAATTGGAAAAGGCGCTGGATAACAAGCTGATCGCCGCAGCGCAAAATGCGCTGAACAACAAACAAGCCGTGGTAGTCGACAGCTCAATCCGCAACGTAAACCGCACCGTCGGCACCATGTTGTCGCACGAAGTCGCCAAGCGTTACGGTCAGGCCGGCTTGCCGGAAGACACCATTACGGTGAAATTCAACGGCACGGCCGGACAGAGCTTTGGCGCTTTTCTGGCGCGGGGCATTTCATTCGAATTGCGCGGCGAAGGCAACGATTACGTGGGTAAAGGGCTGTGCGGTGGGCGCATCAGCATCATGCCGCCTGCCGACTCCAGGCTGGTCTCGCATGAGAACATCATCGTTGGCAACACCGTGTTGTATGGCGCCACTGCCGGCGAATGTTATTTTTCGGGCGTGGCGGGCGAACGTTTTGCGGTGCGCAACTCCGGTGCGATTGCCGTCGTTGAAGGTCTGGGCGATCATGGCTGCGAATACATGACCGGCGGTATGGTTATCGTGCTGGGGCAGACCGGACGCAACTTCGCCGCGGGTATGTCGGGCGGTGTCGCATATGTGCTGGATGAAGACGGCAGCTTCGAGAAACGCTGCAACATGTCCATGGTGCAGCTCGAGCCGGTGCCGGAAGAATTGGCCACGCTGGATAGCACGGACGATATGCCGGAAAGTCACGGTCGCGTGCATTTCAATCACCTCAACCAGGCTGACGAACAGGCTTTGCGCGGGCAGATCGAAAAGCACTTGCGCTACACCAACAGCCCGCGCGCCAAACAGATTCTGGATAACTGGCCCGCATATTTGCCAAAATTCACCAAGGTGATGCCGACCGAATACCGGCGCGCCTTGCAGGAAATGGCGGCGCAACAAGTCAAACACAAGGAGGCCGCATAATGGGCAAGCCAACCGGATTCATGGAATTCAAGCGCCTCAGTGAAGCCAGCTTGCCCGTGGCAGATCGCCGCCAGAACTACCACGAGTTCGTGCTGCATCTGAACGACGATCAGGCCAAGACACAGGGTGCGCGCTGCATGGATTGCGGCATCCCGTTCTGTACCACGGGCTGTCCGGTCAATAACATCATCCCGGACTGGAACGATCTGGTGTATCGCGGCAACTGGCGCGAAGCGCTGGACGTGCTGCACTCCACCAACAACTTTCCTGAGTTCACCGGGCGTGTCTGTCCCGCACCGTGCGAGGCAGCCTGCACGCTGAACATCAACAGCGACGCGGTGGGCATCAAGTCCATCGAACACGCGATCATCGACAAGGGTGGCGAGAACGGCTGGGTAGTACCGCAACCGCCGGAAAAGAACACCGGCAAGAAAGTCGCCGTAGTCGGTTCCGGCCCCGCGGGTTTGGCAGCCGCGCAGCAGCTGGCGCGCGTCGGCCACAGCGTGACAGTGTTCGAGAAGAACAGCCGCATCGGCGGATTGCTGCGCTATGGGATCCCCGACTTCAAACTCGACAAAGGCCTGATCGACTGGCGCATGGCGCAGATGCAGGCCGAGGGTGTGGAGTTTCAAACCTCGGTATTCATCGGCAAGGATGCGCCGGCAAAGAGCACGGCCAACGATGCGAAGAAGACCATCAGCCCGGCCGAGTTGCTGAAAAAATTCGATGCGGTGATCCTGTCCGGCGGTGCGGAAACAGCGCGTGACCTGCCGGTTCCCGGCCGCGCATTGGACGGCGTGCACTACGCGCTTGAGTTCCTGATCCCGCAGAACAAGGAAGTGGCCGGAGACGGGCGCAACCCTATCAGTGCTGCAGGCAAGCATGTGGTGGTGATCGGCGGCGGCGATACCGGTTCGGATTGTGTGGGTACCTCGAACCGACATGGCGCGTTGTCCATCACCCAGCTAGAGGTGATGCCGCGTCCGCCGGAACACGAAAACAAGCCGCTGGTGTGGCCGAACTGGCCGCTGAAGCTGCGCACTTCCAGTTCGCACGAGGAAGGTGCGGATCGCGACTGGGCGATCGTCACCAAGGAGTTTGTCGGCAGCAACGGCAAGGTCGAGAAACTGCGCGCAGTCCGCGTCGAGTGGAAAGACGGCAAGATGAACGAGATCGCCGGCAGTGAATTCGAACTCAAGGCCGATCTGGTGCTGCTGGCGATGGGCTTCGTCAGCCCCGAGCAGAAGGTGCTGGATGCATTCGGTGTGGAAAAAGACGCGCGCGGCAATACCAAAGCCGATACCGAAAATTACCGCACCAGCCAGGACAAGGTATTCGCCGCGGGCGACATGCGCCGCGGGCAATCGCTGGTGGTGTGGGCGATACGCGAAGGCCGTCAGTGCGCGCGCTCCGTCGACGAATTTTTGATGGGTTCATCGGTACTGCCTCGATAATTAAAACCAGAATAAATAATGAACTTTAAATTAAAAAATGACACCTTCCTGCGCGCCCTGTTGCGCCAGCCTACCGAATATACCCCGATGTGGATGATGCGCCAGGCCGGCCGTTTTTTGCCGGAATATCGCGAGACGCGCAAGCGCGCAGGCAGCTTTCTCGGGCTGTGCAAGAACCCGGATTTCGCGACAGAGGTGACGCTGCAGCCGTTGGACCGTTACCCGCTCGACGCGGCGATCCTGTTCTCCGACATACTAACCGTACCGGATGCGATGGGCCTGGGGCTGTATTTCTCCGACGGTGAGGGTCCCAAGTTCAAGCACCCGCTGCGCGACGAGGCCGCGATCAAGGCATTGCGCGTGCCGGACATCGACAAGGAATTGCGCTACGTCACCGATGCCGTATCGCAGATCCGCAAAACACTGGATGGCCGCGTGCCGCTGATCGGATTTTCCGGCAGTCCGTTCACCCTGTCCTGCTACATGGTGGAAGGCGGCGGCAGCGAAGACTACGCCAGGGTCAAGACATTGATGTACAACGAACCCAGGCTGATGCACCACATTCTCGAGGTGACCACACAGGCGGTGATCGCGTACCTGAATGCGCAAATTGAAGCAGGCGCACAGGCCGTGATGATCTTCGACTCATGGGGCGGCGTACTGTCCCATGCGGCATTCCACGAGTTTTCGCTGGCCTACACACAACGCATCGTTGATGGCCTGATCAAGGCAAAAGACGGTGTGAAGATTCCGTCCATCGTGTTCACCAAAGGCGGCGGCCTGTGGCTGGAGAGTATCGCCAATACCGGCTGCGATGCGGTCGGGCTGGATTGGACCATAGACATCGGCATCGCGCGTCAGCGCGTCGGCAACAAGGTCGCGCTGCAGGGCAACATGGATCCTGCCGTGCTGTTTGCCTCGCCCGATGCGATACACAAGGAAGTGGATCGCATCCTGGGCAGCTACGGCTTCGGCAGCGGCCATGTGTTCAACCTGGGCCACGGTATCTCGCAGCATACCGACCCGGAACACGTGACGGCGCTGGTCAAGGCGGTGCACGAGCTGAGCAGAAAGTACCACTAAAAAGCATCTGCGCAACTACTGATGAAACAACTAGCCATCTGACTAAGTTGGAAAACTGCGCCGACTAAGTCATTGGTTATACGCTTGCTGATACTGCGTTAAAAAATTGTGCAAAATCCTCATGTACTAAATGTACATTCCGGTTCCGCGCCATTTTTTGCCTTGTGCGCCTGCGACACGTTAGCCAAGGCCCGTTTGTGGGAGCAGGTGCGAGAGCGGGCATTCCCGCCCCGGATGCTGCGCAACGCCGTGTCATGCCCGCTGCTTCGCTCGCTACGTTGTGCAAAGGTTTTTGGCAGGGATCCAACATAAAAGCCGCAGGTATCTCCTGCGGCTTTTGCATTTCTGCGACAATCACAATGTTGATTGCCTGAAATAAATATGCCTATCGTCCGTGTCGCTCTCGATGTTCCACTGTCCACCCTGTTCGATTACTCGGTGGCCGGGGGCATTGCCGTTACTGCAGGCCAGCGCGTGATTGTGCCGTTCGGGAGGCGGCAAATGGCAGGTGTGGTGATGGAATGTGTTACCGATACCGATGTGGCGCCGGAGCGCATCAAGCTGGTAAGCCAGGTGTTGTGTGATAGCGCGCCGCTGTCGGCGCAGTTGCTGGATTTGCTGCGCTTTTGCAGCGACTATTACCGCTATCCGATTGGACAAACAGTGTTGTCCGCATTGCCGGTACGTTTGCGTTCCGACAAACCGATCGCCAGAAAACCGGCGCTTAGTTACCGGTTGGGTGCGAACGGCGTGGCTTTGGATCTGGATACGTTCCCTAAGCGCAAAGTGGTGCAGCGGCGCATACTTGCCAGGCTTGCCGAGCAACCGTGCAGTCTCGCGCAGCTTAAAAGTCTTTCCCCGACGGCGGGAACACAACTCAAGGCGCTGCTCCATGAAGGTTATGTGGAGCAATGCGACGAAGTTTTAATTTCTGCAGAACACGTATTCGACAACGCGCACACACTCACCGGCGAACAGCAGCAGGCGGTTGATGCGGTCACGGCAGCACAGGGCTACGCCTGTTTTCTGTTGCACGGGATAACCGGCAGCGGCAAGACCGAGGTGTATGTGCACCTGATGCACGACGTGTTGCGGCGTGGCGGGCAGGTATTGTTGCTGGTGCCGGAAATAAATCTCACGCCGCAACTGGAAAACTATTTCCGCGACCGTTTCCCCGATGTGAACCTGATCAGTCTGCACAGTGGAATGTCCGAGGGCGAACGCTTGCATAGCTGGCAGCAGGCTCAGCAGGGTGCTGCCCAGATCGTGCTCGGCACGCGTTTGTCGGTGTTCGCCGAAATGCCTCGACTCGCGTTGATCATCGTAGACGAGGAACACGACAGCTCGTTCAAGCAGCAGGATGGCCTGCGCTATTCTGCGCGCGACGTGGCGGTATTTCGCGCCAGCCAGCACGGGGTGCCGGTCGTATTGGGTTCGGCCACGCCGTCACTGGAGAGTTACCACAACGCGCAAAGCGGCCGTTACCGGATGCTCAGGCTGACCGGGCGTGCACTGGCAGAAGCGCGCCTGCCTGAGGTGCGCAGCATCAACATCACCCAGACTGTGATGCACCACGGCATCAGCGAAAATCTGTTGCGCGAGATCGGCCTGCGCATTGCGCGCAAGGAACAAAGCCTGCTGTTCATCAACCGTCGCGGCTACGCGCCGGTGCTGATGTGCGCCGGTTGCGGATGGTTGTCCGGGTGCAAAAATTGCGCCGGGAAAATGGTTTTGCATTTGCAGGATCAACGCCTGCGCTGCCACCATTGCGGTTACCAGATTCGCGTACCCAAGGCATGTCCCGATTGCGGCAGCACGGATTTGATTCCGGTCGGCAGCGGCACGCAGCGTGTGGAAAGCGTGTTGCAGGCACGCTTTCCGGAGGCCCGCATATTGCGCGTGGACAGGGACAGCACGCGCAACAAACGCGCCTGGCAGGCGATGCGTGAACAGATACATGCCAATGAAGTGGACATCCTGGTCGGCACACAAATGCTTGCCAAGGGGCATGATTTCCCAGCGCTGACCCTGGTCGGCGTGCTCAATCCGGACAGCGCGCTGTACAGCAGCGATTTTCGCGCGCCGGAAAAACTGTTTGCGCAACTGGTGCAGGTAGCGGGACGCGCCGGGCGCGCCGACAAGCCCGGCGAGGTGATCATCCAGACCGCATTTCCCGATCACCCCTTGTTTCTCGCACTGCAGACGCATGATTTCGAAGGCTGGGCCGCATCGCAGCTCGCAGAACGGCAGATGGCGGGCTTTCCGCCGTTCGTGTACCAGGCCATGCTGCGTGCCGAAGGCAGGGAAGAAGCCGAAGTGTATGGTTATATGAACGATGCGCGCGCTGCCGGGACCGCACTCCGGCATGATGTGGAAATCCTCGGTGTGGTGCCGGCCGCCCTGCCGCGCCGCGCCAATCACCTGCGCGCACAATTGCTGATACAGGCCGCATCGCGCAAGACTCTGCAACAGTTTCTGCGCGCCTGGCAGCCCTCACTGGACGCGCTCGTGGCAAAAAAACTAAGGTGTTCCCTGGATATCGATCCGCTGGAGTTCTAGTTCAATGCCGGGTAATGCAACAAGTTATAATGCCAGGCCCGCGCGACTTGTCCGTCGTGATTGCTTGGAAGGGATTAAATGATTGAAATATCACTGCAGAAACTCAACTTTCCCCACAAAGCGCTGTTCACCGGTTATCTGCTGGTAATCGGACTGGGTTTGTTGATGGCGGGTGCGCAAATCATGCTGACCCACGGGATGGCGGACGGCAAGCTGGGGCTTTCGGTGGACGACATCGTGTATAGCTACTATGGCAACAGGTCGGGTTCCAAGCTCGAAGCCATGATCAACGGCTCGATGAAGAGCCATGCGCCGGCGGAAGTGCGGCTCGACATTATAAAGTGGGTGCGCAAAGGTTCTCCCCAAAGCGAATGGGAGAATCATTTCAAGGAAGTATTCGCCCAGCACTGCACGATGTGCCACAGCACCATACCCGGTATTCCGGATTTCACCAGCTACCAGGCAGTGAAGAAAGAAGCCAAAACCGATGAAGGTGCCAGCTACACCAATTTGACGCGTGAGTCACATATTCATTTGTTTGGCATTGCCTTCATCTTTTTCTTTGTTGGCTGGATATTCAGCTACGCCACGGGTTTCAGTAACCGGATCAAGGCGTTTCTGATATTCACACCGTTCGCATTTCTTATTTTGGACGTCGCGTCATGGTGGCTGACCAAGTGGAATCCGAACTTCGCGTGGCTGGTGATCATTGGCGGTATCGGCTACAGCTTCGCCTCGACAGTGATGATATTAACGTCGCTTTACCAGATGTGGCTGATGAAAACGCCGACATCCGGCTAAACGCCAGGGCTACCCCGATTACCACGCTACGCTACCGCTCCGGTATCATTCAGGCGTGTTGAGGTTTGCGTTCTTTCATTATGGTTCTGGACTTGCATGGTCAAGCATAATCTGAAATATTATTTCAATTCTCCCCTTGGGAAAATGTACCTGATCGCCTTGTTGATACTCGGGGTGCAGTTCCTGATCATGGTACTGATCGAGATAATTTTAAAGCCGGCCTTTGGCAGGAAAATCGGGTTGGCATTCTGGGAATTTCTGGATCCGGTTTTACTGATTTTAATTGTCACACCTTTCATCTATATTGCAATCGTGCGTCCGCTGGAGAAACAGCAGATCACTCTCCGGCAGCAATTTAACGAACTTAATATCACCGCGGTTACTTTCGAATCCCGCGAAGGGGTGACGGTGACCGATGCCAACAACAAAATTCTCAGGGTCAATCGCGCATTCACGGAAATAACCGGTTATTCCAACGAGGAAGCAATCGGGAAAACGCCCCGGATACTCCACTCGGGCAGACATGACAAACAGTTTTACAACAACATGTGGCAAATCCTGGAGCGGGACAGGTTCTGGAGCGGTGAGGTATGGAATCGCAACAAGAAGGGCGATATATATCCGGAGTGGTTGACCATCACGGCAGTGCTGGGAGATGATGGGCAGGTTACCAATTATGTGGGTATTTTCTCAGATATTTCCGAGCGCAAGGCAGGCGAACAGCAATTGCGCAAGCTGACCGCGCATATCCAGACCGCGCGCGAGGAGGAAAAAACCAGGATCGCCCGCGAAATCCATGACGATCTGGGCGGCACCCTGACGGCGCTGAAAATGGAGACCTACCGGCTTTCCGGAAAGCTTTCCGCCAACGAGCAGACAAAGCCGTTGCTGGAACATGTCGAATCGATGACACAGCTGATCGACAACGCGGTGGGCGTCACCCGGCGTGTCATCAGTGATCTGCATCCGACCATACTCGACGATCTCGGACTGGTGGTGGCGCTGGAATGGCAATGCGGCCAATTCAGCAAACGTACCGGCATCGATTGCAGGCTCAGCGGAGCGGAAGATGCCGGGGAAAATGGCGAAGAAGGAGTGCTGGACAAGACCGTGGCGATCAATCTGTTTCGCATCTTTCAGGAAGCGCTGACCAATGTTGCCCAGCATTCCGGTGCAACCGGGGTAAAGGCCGAGTTCCAGCAGAATGATGAAGAAATTATCCTGACCATCAGCGACAATGGGCGTGGATTGCCGGAAGGGCATGTCATCCCACAGACCTCATATGGCCTGCGCGGCATGCGCGAGCGCGTTGCCCAACTGAACGGACAGATTCTGTTCGACCAACCCCCCGGCGGCGGCCTGCGAGTGACGGTGATATTGCCGGCTGCCCCCGGGCAAGACAGGGATGTCAGAATATGATACGCATCCTGATCGCCGACGACCATGCCATCATCCGTCACGGGCTGAAGCAAATCATCGAGGAAAGCGGAGCTATGCGCGTGGTGGCCGAGGCCGACAGCGGCGTTGATGCGCTGCGCAAGATACGCGGAACCGAGTGTGATGCGGTGGTGCTCGACATTTCCATGCCGGACATGAGCGGCATCGATGTGCTAAAGCAGATTCATGCCGAGAAACCGCACTTGCCGATACTGATACTCAGCATCTATTCGGAAGACCAATACGCCATGCGTTTGATAAAGGCCGGCGCCGCCGGCTACATGACCAAGGAAAGCGCACCGTCGGAAGTGGTCAAGGCTTTGCTCCGCGTGGCCGGCGGAAAGAAGTACATCAGCCCTGCGGTGGCCGAGATACTCGCCAATGAAATCGGCATGGACGAGAAAAAGCTTCCGCACCAGATACTGTCGGACCGGGAATACCAGATATTCCTGCTGCTTGCCTCGGCCGAGACTGTATCCGAGATCGCCAATTCGCTGGCGCTGAGTGTGAAAACCGTCAGCACCTACCGTAGCCGTATTCTGGAAAAGATGCACCTGCACAACAACGCCGAACTGATGCGCTACGCCATCGACAACCAACTCGCCAAATAATCGTCCGCTTTCCGGCCACCGGGGTGCGTTTGCCCTGATTGTGGCCTGATTCACTTCTCCGTGTTCCGTATTTCCCGCTGTCAGACAAACACTGACAGCAAATGCTGCCGATCGCCCACATCAAATTAGGACAAACCGCGCTACTGCCAGCAGTGGTGTGGAAACATAATCTGTCCATCGATTTTGTATGCCGGTTTGCGCGAAGACGAAATGATTAATGTGTTTATTGTGGAAGATTCGGAGGCGATGCGCGCAAGCCTGCTGGCCATGCTGTCTGAATTTCACAATATCCGGATAGCCGGTTATGCGGCGGACGAGGCGGGTGCAATCAAACAAATCAACACAGCACTCCCCGATGTCGTGATCCTCGATCTCAACCTGCAATCCGGAACGGGTGTTGCCGTTCTCAAGAACATAAAAAAGCACCATGCCGGAATAAAAGTCATGGTGTTGACCAACTGCAACGGCGAGCTTTATGCAGACGCCTGCAAGCGGGCCAATGCAGACTACTTTTTCGACAAGTCATTCCAGTTCATGGAAGTTCGCGAATTGTTTTTCAACTGGAATAACGCCGGATTTGTGCATGACAAGCTGCCTGATTAACCGAAATTACTTTGGAGAAACCGATGGATAAGCACATAAATGAGGTTGGCATCAACACGGAAGGAAATTCCAGGCGGTCATTCTTCAAAAAAACGGCGGCGGCAGTGGGTATGGTCGCAGCTGCCGGTTACACGACGACCCTGATATCCAGGACCTCTGCGTCGGTTGACGACCCAGGTGCAAGGTATGCAGCTGATCTTGCTTCGCAGGAGAAAACGATGATGGGAAAGCAACTGGTCCTGATGACGGACGATGAAAAAAAACAGCGGATCGAAATGCTGTTGAATTTTCATTACCAGGAGATTGCATAGAATTTTGTTACCTAACATCTGTTGATGGAGGCAGTAATGTCAGAAAATACAGAGGAATTGAACGTGGCGAATGAAGAAAGACAGGGTCGCCGTGAATTCTTGAAGAATGTGTGTGTGTCTAGCCTGGCCGGGCTTGTGGCGGCATCCTCGTCAGCAGAGGCCTCTGTCGACGCGAGCAACCCGGATGCCGATGTAACTGTCGCGGAGTTTTTTCAGGGACATTTTTTACTGATGTCCGATGAGGAAAAACAGCAGGCCATAGCGAGGCTGGAAAAGCGCTATTCCGCAAAGTACGGGAAGAAAACAACGGTTTCCAATACGCCTGCACCCGAAGGGGTTCTGTTCGGTTATGCACTGGATATCGGGAAATGCATAGGCTGCAGGCGCTGCGTTCATGCCTGTGTAAAGGAAAATAACCAGTCACGCCATGATCCCGAAGTTCAATGGATACAGGTGATGAAAATACCAAAAGGAAACATCGCCTTTTCTGCGGCCCAACTGGACAAGGGATACCCTGAAAAAAGCGAATTCGGTGATTACGGTATACAGGTTGGCGGCAATGCCTACAAAGCCGCCGGTGTTTCCACCGAGGAGGCGCAAATTTACTATCAGGACGCCCAGGTGCCCGAGAAGGACTTTTTCTATATGCCCGTCCAGTGCCAGCAGTGCGAAAAGCCGCCCTGCGTCAAGGCCTGCCCGGTCAGGGCAACATTCAGGGATCCCGCCGGCGTGGTGCTAATCGATTACAACTGGTGCATCGGCTGCCGCATGTGCCAACTTGCCTGTCCTTACGAGGCCAGACACTTTAACTGGGGTGAACCCAACCTACCTGCCGAAGAGATGAACCCCAAGACCCACTATTTTGGCAACCGGCCGCGCATGAGGGGCGTGATGGAGAAGTGCACCTTCTGCGTGCAGAGAACCAGGGAGGGCAGGGATCCCGCCTGCGTTGAGGCTTGCCCGGTGGGCGCAAGAAAATTCGGCAATCTTCTCGATCCCGATAGCGATGTCAGGAAAATTCTGGCCACCAAGCGGGTCTTCAGGTTCAAGGAAGAGTTTCACACCTATCCCAAATTTTTCTATTACATAGGCTGAGGTCACGAAATGAAAACAGCACTGTCTTTTGCAATGGACTTCGGCTCGTATGCGATAAAGGGAGGAGCAAAGTACTACGCATGGCTTCTTTTTCTGGGGTTTTTCATCCTGGTAGGTTCCTACACGGCATACCGGCAACTTGCCGATGGTCTTATCCTGACCGGTGCGACTGACCAGGTGACGATGGAATCGTTTTTTGCAAACTTCATATTTACAGCGCACATCGCGGCGGCGGCAATCCTGGTCGTTGCACCCGGTTACCTGTATCACCGCAAGGATATGAAGGAGCTTGCGGTGCTTGGCGAGATAGTCGCAATGGTGTTTGTTGCCACAGGCATCACATTTATCCTGTTTCACATGGGGCGGCCGGAAAGGCTGTGGCATATGTTTCCCGGTATCGGATTCATGAACTTTCCCAATTCAATGCTCTCGTTCGATACGATAGTCCTGAACGTCTATCTGCTCCTCAATATCATCGGCGTTGTTTATATACTTTACAAAAAATATACCGGCACATTCCATGACAAAGAAATGTCGAGATGGTTTACCGCGATTGTTTTTCTGGCAATTGCATGGGGACCGCTTATCCATATCGTCACGGCATTCGTGCTCGCCAGCAGCGCAAGGATGTTGCCGTGGGATACCGCAGTTCTGCCCTTCGCCTTCCTGACCATGGCTGGCGCATCGGGGTGTGCGTTGATCTCGATGCTGTTCCTTATTATCAGAAAAACCACCAAGCTCGTGATCGGCGATCCGGTTATTGATTTGCTCACCACGATCATTGCATGGAGTCTCGGCCTGCTGATGCTGGTAATCATTGCCGAGATGTTTACGGTACTGTATTCGGGCACCGAGCATGCCGCCTCGATGGAATTCAGCATGTTTGGCCACAACGGGCTGAATATGTACGTACCCTGGTTTTGGGGAATCATGGCGGCGTTGGCAGTCAGCTTTGTTGCACTTTTCTTCCGCAGGGTCAGGAAAAGCTACGACCTTTGGCTTCCTTTGGTGAGTGTCGTGGTTTTCATGGCGATCTTGCTGGAGAAGCCAATGATTCTGGTGTTCCCCGCATTTAGCCCTTCTCCCCTGGGGGAATATACGGAATACCACGTTTCCCTTATCGAGTTTTTCAACATACTGTTTGTCTGGGCGCTTGGCTTCCTGTTCTTGACGCTCATGTTAAAAGGCGCAATCGGCATATTGACCGGCGAAGTGAGGCATGACAAGTCGTCAGCTTCCTCGTAGAGCGGAGATTTAAGGAGGTATTTGAAATGGATTGCTTTGATAAATCGTCAAAAATAGTTGTACTTGCCTTGTGCGGTTTCCTGGTTGGCGGATTGAGCACCTATAACATCGCGCATTCTGCTGAGGAAAAAAAGGCTGAAGCGCAAAATACGCAGCCGGTAACAGACTGCTTTGAAAGCCGGGCAGGCTACTCTTCCGTTACCAGGGTCGAAAATGCCGATCCGAAATATGGCTATCCAAATGTTAAATGCTCGAAAACAACCGGCGCTGTTCTATGGTATGGGGACCCTTTCGCAGGAACGATACCGATGGGAGATATGCCGAAAATAACCGATGATACACAGGGAGATTTTGCCAATGCTGTTGTGAAACCGAGAGAGCCCCAGCTGAAGTATTTCAATATGGGGCCCAACGGATGCAATACATGCCATGACGGCAAGATCGTGCCTTACCCAAAAAATAACGAGCCAAGGTTGATCGGGATGCATCAGGATGTCGTTGCGAATTCACTCCAGTTAATGCATGGGCGCGGGACAATGTGGTGTCTCGATTGTCACAGTGCAAAGAACCGCAACAAACTGGTTGATCGCCATGGCAACGAGATCAGTTTTAACCAACCCCAAAAGTTGTGCGGCGGTTGCCATGGCGCGCATTATATCGACTGGCGCAATGGCATACACGGGAAGCGGATAGGTTCATGGGTTAAGGGCGGCAAGAAAAGATGGTGGGTATGCACTGAATGTCATAACCCGCATACCGTTCAGGTAGCCAGATTTAATCCACTCAAACCGGAACCACGGCCCGCTCTGCCAAGGGGAATGAAAAATACCGACTTTGGGCGAGTCGGGGATGGCAAATAACAGAGCAACATCAGATGGACATGCAGGCAAGTTTGGTTTCAAAATGGCAATACGGCTTTGGCATGACATAAACCGGATAATCATCAGGCACAAACAGGATAATGAAATACAACGCAAAAAATACCATGCTGGCGTTTTCTTCAGACGAGGAAGTATCCAGATTTCACGATCAGTTGACCGATGCCTTGCGCATGGTCATGCTTCAGTCGGGAGGGGACAAGGCTGCCGGTAAAGAAGAGGATTTGAAACATACCCGGGAATTCTTTGATCGCTATTCTGTTTTGGCGGAAACACTTCGGCACTTGCGTGCCCATCTTCCGCGAAACTCGGATGCATGATTCAGCGGAATGTGAGCCGTTGCCAGGTTGCATGATGTACATGGAGTATAGTGGAGCGGAGCAGTACGGATTAAAAATTATTCACTTGTCGCAAGTATCATTCTTTTCGTTAACCAAAAGGAGAATCAAATGAAATCCATCATTTTCAGCGCGGTTGCAACAGCAGGCCTGATCTTCTCGGGTGCCTCAATGGCGGCAGGTATGCCGTCAATCGCCAAATCCAAATGCACTATGTGCCACGCCGTCGACAAGCAGGTCATCGGCCCGTCATTCATGGACATTGCCAAAAAATACAAAGGAGACCCTGACGCGGTGGCTAAAATGGAAGCGAACATCATCAAGGGCGGCGCGTTCGGCTGGAATTTGACCAATATGCCGCCAAGAGGAATGGGTGCGTCGGACGCCCAGGTCAAGGTGATGGCTGAATATATTGCGGGACTGGCAAAATAAGTTTTTTGTCGCATTCCTGACATATCGGGTAACCCGGCGCGGTTACCCGTTTTTGCAGCATGATTGTTCGCGAAGACTGAAGTGGGCTATGATGAAGACGCCATATCTTCAACACATGCCCGAGACTGACTCGCCCCGCGAATTGCGCCGATGCAAAAACAACTGATTGATACACTGGTCTCCATTACCGGCAACGATTCCGTGCTGGTCGGGGATTTGGCTGCGCCTTATTGCAGTGACTGGCGCGGACGGTATTCGGGTTCAGCGCTGGCGGTGGTTTTTCCGGCCGACACCGGCCAGGTTGCCGGGATAGTGAAGTTGTGTGCCGCAAATCAAGTCGCCATCGTTCCGCAGGGCGGCAATACCAGTTTGTGCGGGGCCAGCGTGCCGCTTTCAACGCAGGCGGGGGGAGGGCAAATTGTGCTGAACCTGTCGCGCATGAACCGGATTCGTGACATCGATCCTGCCAATTACACCATGACTGTGGGGGCCGGCTGCAAGCTGGCCGATGTGCGCGCGGCGGCCGAGACAAACAACCGATTTTTCCCGCTGGGACTGACCGCGACACAAAAATTTTGCGAGATCGGCGGCAACCTTTCCACCAATGCCGGCGGTATCAATGTGCTGCGCTACGGCAATGCGCGCGACCTGGTGCTCGGGCTGGAAGTGGTGTTGCCGGACGGCCGTATCTGGAACGGATTGCGCAGTCTGCGCAAGGATAATTCCGGCTACGACCTCAAGCAATTGTTCATGGGAGCGGAAGGGACGCTGGGCATTATTACCGCCGCCGTGCTGAAATTGTTTCCCCGTCCGCAGGCCGAGGCAACGGCGTGCGTGGCAGTGCGCGACCCGGCTGTCGCTGTCGCGCTGCTGGCCCATCTGCGCGCAAACTGCGGTGACCGGATCAGCGCTTTCGAGATCATCTCCCGTTCCAGCCTCGATCTGGTGTTCAAACACATACCCGAAACCCGCGAACCGTTCACTGTCAAACACGATTGGATCGTCATCACCCAACTGGCCGACGTGCTATCCGCTCCGCTGGATGTGGCCTTGCGCGAAGCGCTGCGATCTTTCGGTGCCGGCATTGCCGAGTTGGACATCTCCCCCGATAAAGATCACGCAGAACGATGGTGGAAGCTGCGCAAGAATATCAGCGAGGCGCAAAAGCGCGAGGGATTGAGTATCAAACACGATGTGTCGGTTCCGGTCAGCCGCATTGCCGAATTCATTTCCCGGGCCGATGCCGAATTGCAACAGGCCTTCCCGGGAATTCGTATCGTCGCCTTCGGGCACATGGGCGATGGCAACATCCATTACAACATTTCAATGATGGATGCCAAGCAAAACCAGACATTCATTGCGCGGCAGGAAGCAGCAGTGAACAAACTGGTTTATGCGGTGGTGCGGGAACTGAACGGCAGCATCAGTGCCGAACACGGGGTAGGTCAACTCAAGCGCGATACCCTGCGTGAACACAAGGACCCGCTGGAACTGGAATTGATGCGCACCATCAAGCAGGCACTCGACCCGCACGGGTTGATGAATCCCGGCAAGGTTGTGTAACCGTTCGCCAGCGGGTAAAAATTAAAGGAGGAACAAATGGCCGCTCAACCGGAAATCACCAACATGGCATTGTTCTGCGATTTCGAGAACGTGGCGCTGGGCGTGCGTGATGCAAAATACGCACAGTTCGATATCAAGAAGGTGCTGGAACGCCTGTTGCTCAAGGGCAGCATCGTGGTCAAGAAAGCCTATTGCGACTGGGAGCGTTACAAGGAATTCAAGGCAACGATGCACGAAGCGGCCTTCGAGCTGATCGAAATCCCCCATGTGCGCCAGTCGGGCAAAAACTCGGCCGATATCCGCATGGTCGTGGACGCGCTCGACCTCTGTTACACAAAAGCCCATGTGGATACCTTCGTCATCATCAGTGGAGACTCGGATTTTTCGCCGTTGGTTTCCAAGCTGCGCGAGAACAACAAGTACGTGATCGGCATCGGCGTGAAGGATTCAACTTCCGATCTGCTGAGCGCAAACTGCGACGAATTCATTTTCTACGACGATCTGGTGCGTGCGCAGGAAGCGAAAAAGAAGCAGGCCGCCAAGAAACCTCCCGCCAAGCCAGCAACCGGGGCTGCCAAGTCCAGTGAAGCAAAGGTCGAGGAAGACAAGCGCCAGGAAGCACTCGACCTGATCGTCGAGACCGTCGAGGCATTGATCGCCGAGCGCGGCTCGGATGAAAAGATCTGGGGTTCCATGGTTAAGACCACCATGCAGCGGCGCATTCCGGGGTTCACCGAATTATATTACGGCTACCGCTCGTTCAAGGAACTGGTGGAAGACGCGCAGAAACACAAGTTGCTCAGGGTGGTGCGTGACGAGAAGTCCGGGCAGTACACGATACGTTTGCCCGCGGCGGATTAATAGACAAAACCGTTGCCGGGACTGCCATTCCCGGTCACGGTCTAGGGATCAATAAAGGAGTCTGATATGGCCAGGAAAGTGGCAATCGTACTTGCATTCGTCATGCTGGCGATCGTCGCATGGGGATTGTTTTTCGAGGCGGGATCAACCAGCATCATCATCAATGGTCATGAACTTATCGGGCCGTTGCAGGGCGCAATCGGTGCGGCGGGACTTATCGTCGGCCTGACGGCATTGTTTTGTGCGGCAATCTTCCTGCTGTTTGTGTTTGCCGGTATCGGAATTTTTATCCTGGGCGGGGTGATTCTTGCCGGATTGTTTATGGCGGGGTTTGCGTTTCCGTTCCTGCTGGTTCTGCTCCTGCCGCTGGCCATCGTATGGCTGTTCATTGCGGTCACGCGCAAGACCGGGACATGAGTCACGGACAATTTTGATCGGGACAGGACCCGCAATGGCGGTGTCAGGGTTCGCCGGGTAAGCTGGTTCGGAAGCCAGGCGCAACAGGAAATTGGAGGGTGATATGACAATAACACTTGCGTTTGATGTTTACGGTACGCTGATCGATACACACGGCATTGCGGTTACGCTGGAAAAATTTGTCGGCGACAAGGCCGCGGAATTTTCCCGAACCTGGCGTGACAAGCAGCTCGAATATTCATTCCGCAGGGGGCTGATGCAGAATTATGAGAATTTTGCGGTATGCACAGCGAACGCTTTCGATTACACCAGCGCTTTCTATAACGTTCCGTTCAGCCGGAAGGACAAGGATGAAGTCATCGCCGCTTACAGAACATTGCCCGCTTTCGAAGACGCGACTGAAGGCCTGGCAAGGGCAAGGCAAGCGGGTTATAGAATGTATGCTTTTTCAAACGGCAGCGCGGATGCGGTGGAGACATTGTTGAACTGCACCGGCATCAGGGAATATTTTATCGGCGTGGTCAGCACCGATGAAATGAAGTCCTTCAAACCCAACCCGGGCGTATACAGCCATTTTTTAAGGCGGGCCGGGGCGCCGGGAGCCGACGCATGGATGGTATCAAGCAATCCATTCGATGTGATCGGGGCAGTTTCTGCCGGGATGAGAGCAGCATGGATCAAGCGCTCGCCAGGCGCATTGTTCGATCCGTGGGGAATCGAACCCACACTTACCGTCAGCAGCCTGTTGGAACTGTCCAAACAAGTTGGGTTTGAATGCAGTAAAAACTGACCTTCCTTATCGCAGCCGGCCCGCAGCAGACAGGTTCATGGCGCAGCCCGGGATGCAAAACCGGACAAAGCACCGGGGGAAACTTATTTCGAACTGACTGTATCTGTTAGGTTGCTTTTTGGCCGGCGTGTGCGGCAGCATTGGCGCATAATTCCTTAAGGGTAAAAGTTTCGACTCTGTGAAACCAGACTTGTTCGATGACAACCGTTCCAGACAAGCTACTCATGGATACAATTTTTTTCAGGCCCTGAATATTGGCCGTCTGGCAAGATGATATAATTCGCGCCTCTTTAAGGGTGCCGCTTCATGTCTGTTGTATTCAATTTCAAAGTCCACTTGTCCGAACTGTTCGCGCAGGCCTTGCGCGAGATTGCTCCTGAAGCAAACCAAACCGAGATTCTGATCGAGCGGCCCAAGCTTGCATCCCATGGCGATTACGCCTGCAATCTGGCGATGCAGTTGGCCAAGCCGTTGCGCAAATCGCCGCGCGATATCGCACATGCACTGATCGCGGCATTGCCTGAGTCCGATGTCATCGAAAGGATGGAGATCGCGGGGGCGGGCTTCATCAATGTGTTCATTACCGCTGCAGCCAAGCAACAGGTGGTGCACGGCGTGTTGCAGGCCGGTGCCGGTTATGGGCATATCCATACCGGTGCGGGCCGCAAGGTGGGCGTTGAATTCGTTTCCGCCAATCCGACCGGACCGCTGCATGTCGGGCATGGCCGCGGCGCGGCGGTGGGCGATTGCCTGTGCAACGTGCTGCACGCGGCAGGCTGGAGCGTGACGCGCGAGTTTTACTACAACGATGCCGGTGTGCAGATCGACAACCTGACTCGATCGGTGCAATTGCGCTGCAAGGGCATCACACCGGATCATCCTTCCTGGCCGGAAGATGGTTACCGCGGCGACTATATTGCGGATGTCGCCGAAGCGTATATGGCACAGGAAATGGTGGAAGCCGACGATCAGCATGTTAAGGCATCCGGCAATTTGAACGATGCCGAGGCAATCCGCCATTTCGCGGTTGCCTACCTGCGCCGCGAACAGGACATCGACCTGCGTGCTTTCGGCGTTAATTTCGATGTGTTTTCGCTGGAATCCGCCTTGTACGCCGATGGCAAAGTGAAGGAGACGGTGGATAAACTGATCGCCAGCGGCCACACCTACGAACAGGACGAAGCGCTGTGGTTGCGCACCACCGATTTCGGCGATGACAAGGATCGCGTAATGCGCAAAAGCGACGGTACCTATACTTATTTCGTGCCGGATGTTGCCTACCACCTGGACAAGTGGCGACGCGGCTTTACCCGCGTCATCAACGAACAGGGTGCCGACCACCACAGCACGATTACGCGGGTAAGGGCGGGATTGCAGGCGCTGGGAGAGGAAATCCCGCAGGGCTGGCCGGATTATGTATTGCACCAGATGGTGACCGTGTTGCGCGGGGGGCAGGAAGTGAAGATTTCCAAGCGCGCCGGCAGTTACGTTACGCTGCGCGATCTGATCGATGAGGTCGGCTGTGATGCAACGCGCTATTTTCTTGCAGCGCGTCATCCTGATTCCCAGCTGGTGTTCGATATCGATCTGGCAAAATCGAAGAGCAACGACAATCCGGTGTACTATATTCAGTATGCCCACGCCCGCATCAGCGCGGTACTGGCGCTATGGGAAGGCGAGCACAAGACTCTGCTGCAGGCGGATGTAAGCCTGCTGGATAGCGAATACGAGACTGCCTTGCTGCAAAGACTGATTGACTATCCGCAGGTGATCGAAAATGCCGCCCAGGAACTGGAACCGCACCTGGTCGCCTTTTATCTTAAGGACTTGGCGGCCGATTTTCACAGCTACTATAATGCCTCGCGCTTTTTGGTCGAGGATCAATCAGTCAAGTCGGCGCGGCTGGCATTGGCGGCCTCAGTAGCGCAAGTGATACGCAACGGATTGTCCTTGCTGGGTGTAAGCGCTCCTGAAAAAATGTAAAAATCGGGATTAAAATGCGCGATGAAATCGAACCGATACAGAAAATAGAACGGAAACAACATGGGCAAGGATAACGGCAGCAGGTCATCTACGCAGCGCAATGGCGCAAATTCGTTATGGGTCGGCATTCTGGCCGGTATGGTCATCGGTGTTGGACTGGCCGCTGCGGTAGCGTGGTTTATGAAAAAGTCGCCCAGCCCGTTCCTGAGCCGGGAACAGCCGGTGTTGGCCCAGCCGGAATCGACCCAGCCGGCAATTCCAGTGGGGCAGCCGGACTTGACCAGTGATGACAAACAGCGTTTCCAGTTCTACAAGATACTGACCGACAAGCAGAATGCAACTTCCGTAGCGCCGGCAGGATCGGCAGGCCAAGCCAAGTCAGCCAAACCCCAGGCCGCCGCGTTTCAGCCGCAGATATTGCAGGCAGGGTCATTTCCGAGTGAGACCGATGCCGAAAATCTAAAGGCAAAATTGGCCTTGCTGGGCGTCGAAGCCAGCATCCAGACTGCGACAATCAAGGACAAGGGCGTGTGGTATCGCGTGCGTCTGGGGCCTTACAAAAGTGCGGATGAAATGAACCGTGCGCAGGGTTTCTTGAAACAAAACGGCGTGAGCAGCACTCCGATGCGTGTTCAATAGTCATAATTCAATCACCAAACAGGAGCGGGTATATGAAAAGCTTGATTAGGAGTCTGATTGTAACGGTAGCATTGCTGGCAAGCGGAGCGGCATTAGCCGCTGATGCGCAGCTTGGAAAAGATTACACTTTGATGAATCCGCCGCAACCGACCAGCACCAAGAAAATCGAGGTTCTGGAATTTTTCTTTTATGGCTGCCCGCATTGCTATCATTTGCATCCGCTGCTAAGTGCCTGGAAAAAGACCATGTCCAGGGATGTGGAGCTGACTTACGTGCCCACCGTGTTTCGCGAATCCTGGGAGCCAATGGCATACACCTTTTACGCGCTGGAAAGCATGGGGAAAATGGAGCAGTTGCATGATGCGCTGTATCGAGCCTGGAACGAAGACAATATGGTCCTGGTCGATGAGGACAAGATTGCCGACTTTGTGGCCCAACATGGTGTTGACCGCGCGGAATTTGTCGCTGCATACAACTCCTTCGCAATGAAAAGCATGGTGACGCGCGCCGAGCAAATGATACGCAGCTACGGCATCGACGGTACGCCCACGCTGGTGGTGGACGGGAAGTATAAGATTGAAGGTTTGGAGCCGAAAGATACCATCCAGGCATTGCAGCGGGTGATCGTGATGGCGCGCAAGACCCACGGCAAATAGCCGGTTTTCCGGACCGCCAGCCGGACTTCAACCCCGGAAGATGATTGTTGAAATGTCCCTCAGCGTAGCCGGCTGGCCGTTCGAATGATGAGAATACTGGTGGAACTACTAGCCATTCGACTAAGCGAGCAATTAACGCTCGCCAAGTCGCTGGTTATAAGCAACCAAAATACGGTTGCAAGAGGTTGGTTATAAACATGCAAAATACGCATGTTGTAGTCATAACCGGTGCGTCGAGCGGCCTGGGACTGGCGCTGGCGCGCCATTATCTTGAACGAGGTGCGACAGTCGCCGCATTCGCCAGGCGCGGTGAGTTGCTGCGAGCGCTTGCAGCTGAATTTCCAGATCAGGTTTTTTGTTACGCGCTGGACGTGCGTGATTCGCATGCGATCAGGGAAGCCGCAAACGATTTTATCGCACGCGCCGGTGTGCCGGATGTGGTCATCGCCAATGCCGGAGTGAGCCTCGGCACCCTCACCGAACACGCCGAAGACCTCGATGCTTTCCAGCAGCTGATGGATATCAACGTGTTGGGCATGGTGAAAACCTTCCAGCCTTTCGTTGCGATGATGCGCGCGCAGCGGCAGGGTACGCTGGTCGGCATTGCCAGTGTGGCGGGCTTGCGCGGCCTGCCAGGTGCGAGTGCTTACTCAGCCTCCAAGGCTGCCACCATCTCCTACCTGGAATCATTGCGGGTCGAGTTGTATGGTAGTGGCGTGAAGGTGGTTACGATCTGCCCGGGCTACGTCAAGACCCCGATGACCGACATCAACACCTATGCGATGCCGTTCATTCTGGACGCTGAGGAAGCAGCACGACGCATGGCAACGGTCATTGAACGCGGCGCATCGTTCGCCGTGGTGCCTTGGCAGATGGGGTTGGTGGGATGGATATTGAAGCGACTGCCAAACCGGCTGTACGACTTGCTGTTTGCGAAAGCACCGCGCAAGTCGCGCGACGTCAAGCTATCCGGCTAGCTTCTTCTTCAAAATATCGTTCAACTGCGCCGGGTTCGCCTGACCCTTGCTGGCTTTCATCGCCAGGCCGACGAAAAAGCCGAACAGCTTGTCCTTGCCACTGCGGTATTCCGCGACCTTGTCGGCATTGGCGGCGATGATGTCGTCCACGATTTTTTCGATCGCACCGCTGTCGGAAACCTGTTTCAGTCCCTTGGCTTCGATGATGTTGTCGGCATCGCCACCTTCTGACCACATGATGCGAAATACTTCCTTGGCCCCCGCGTTGGAGATGGTACCGTCGGCGATGCGCTTGAGCATGCCGCCGAGTTGTTGCGGCGTGACCGGGCTTTGCTGCATTTCCAGGCCTTCACGATTCAGTTGCGCGCTGACTTCTCCGATCAGCCAATTGACGCACAGCTTTGCACTATTCGGTATTTCATGTAACGCTGCCTCGAAGAAATCCGCCACCTCGCGCGAGGCCGTGAGGATGCCGGCATCGTAGGGCGATAGGCCAAAGTCGTTCACATATCGATTACGTTTTGCTTCCGGCAACTCCGGCAGCGTGGCACGCACCCGCTCTTTCCACTCCTCGCTGATCTCCAGCGGCAACAGATCGGGGTCGGGAAAGTAGCGGTAGTCGTGCGCCTCTTCCTTGCTGCGCATTGCGTGGGTTGTACCTTTGTCTGCATCGAACAGAACCGTGGCCTGGTGGATCTTGCCGCCATCTTCGATCGTGTCGATCTGCCACTGGACTTCATAGTCGATGGCCTGTTGCATGAATTTGAACGAGTTGAGGTTCTTGATCTCGCGGCGTGTGCCGAGGGGTTCGCCGGGGCGGCGCACCGACACGTTGACATCGCAACGGAACGAACCTTCCTGCATGTTGCCGTCGCAGATGCCTATCCAGCGCACCAGCGAGTGCAGGGTTTTGGCATAGGAAACCGCTTCGGCCGCGGAACGCATGTCAGGCTCGGATACGATTTCCAGCAACGGCGTCCCGGCACGATTCAGGTCGACACCGGTCACGCCCTGTGACTCGCCGTGCACCGATTTCCCCGCATCCTCTTCCAAGTGGGCACGGGTGATGCGCACCACTTTTTCGTAAGGCTTGGCATTGCCGGACAACGGCTCAACCATGATTGTCAGCGCACCCTGTCCCACCACCGGCAGGTCGAACTGGCTGATCTGGTAACCCTTGGGCAGGTCGGGGTAGAAATAATTTTTGCGCGCGAACACTGAGCGGGGCGCGATGTGCGCGCCGACCGCGAGGCCGAACTTGATCGCGCGTTCCACCGCGCCCTTGTTCAATACCGGCAACACGCCGGGCAGCGCGATACTCACCGCGTCAGCCTGGGTGTTCGGCTCGGAACCATAGGTGGTGGAGGCACCCGAGAATATTTTAGTGTTGGTCGAAAGCTGGGTGTGTACTTCCAGCCCGATGACGATTTCCCATTTCATGCTCATGTCCTTACAGCCCGATGTTTTGCGGAGCGCGATCGTGATGATCGGTCGCCAGCTGGTATTGGTGCGCGACGTTCAGCATCTGCGCCTCGGCAAAATAATTGCCGATGATCTGCAGCCCGACCGGGCGGCCATTGCTGCCGAAACCGGCCGGAATGGACATGCCCGGCAGGCCGGCCAGATTCACCGCGATGGTGTAGATGTCGGACAGGTACATCTGCACCGGGTCGTCGCCCTTTTCGCCCAGATTGAAGGCGGTGGAAGGACTGGTCGGCCCCATGATCACATCACATAGCTTGAATGCATCGTCAAAATCCTGCGCGATCAGGCGGCGGATCTTCTGCGCCTGCAGGTAATAGGCGTCGTAATAACCGTGCGACAGCACGTAGGTGCCGATCATGATGCGGCGTTTCACCTCTTCGCCGAAGCCCTGCGCGCGGCTTCTTTCATACATCTCGGTGAGGTCGCCGTATTCCGGCGCGCGGTAGCCGTAGCGCACGCCGTCGTAGCGCGACAGGTTGCTGGAGGCTTCAGCCGGGGCCAGCACGTAATAGACAGGAACAGCCAGTTTGGAATTCGGCAGGCTGATATCGACGATGGTCGCGCCCAGCTTTTTGTATTCGTCTATCGCCGCGTTAACGCAGCCGGCGACATCCTGTGACAGACCTTCGGCAAAGAACTCCCTGGGCAGACCGATGCGCAGACCTGCCAAGGGTTTGTCCAGGTCGCGTGCGTAATCCTCCTTGTCGCGCTGCAGGCTGGTGGAATCGCGCTCGTCGAAGCCGGTCATCACGTTCAGCAGCAGTGACAGATCCTCCGCGCTGCGCGCCATCGGCCCGGCCTGATCCAGGCTGGAGGCAAAAGCGATCATGCCGTAGCGCGATACCGTGCCGTAAGTCGGCTTGATGCCCGAGATGCCGCACAGTGCCGCGGGCTGGCGTATCGAGCCGCCGGTGTCGGTTCCGGTTGCGGCGGCGCACAAGCGCGCCGCCACGGCACAGGCTGCACCCCCCGAGCTGCCGCCGGGCACGGCATTGCGATCCCAGGGGTTTTTCACCGTACCGAAATGCGAAGTTTCGTTGGACGAACCCATGGCAAATTCGTCCATGTTGGTCTTGCCCAGATTCACCGCGCCGGCATCATTGAACTGGGTGATGACGTGCGCATCATAGGGAGCGATGAAGTTTTCCAGCATTTTCGAGCCGCAGGTGGTGCGCCAGCCCCTGGCGCAGAAGATATCCTTTTGGGCGACCGGGATGCCGGTGAGCGGCTGGGCCTTGCCGCCGGCCAGCAGGGCATCCGCCCGGCGTGCCTGATCCAGGCTGGTTTCGGGGTTGAGGGTGATGTAGGCATTCAATGCGGGATTGAGCTCGGCGATGCGCCCGAGATAGAGCTGTGTCAGTTCCACGCTGCTGATTTTTCCGGCGCGCAGTGCGTCGCCGAGTTGCTGCAAACTTGAATTAAGCATGGGATTATTCGATGACTTGCGGAACGAGATACAAGCCCGCTTCGACCTGGGGCGAGCCCTGGTGTTGCGGGGCAAGGGACTGGAACAGCTCGCGCTGGTCGGTTTCGGTTACCACGTCTTCGCGCAGCCGTTGCGTGACATCCTGGGCATGGGACATGGGGGTGATGCCATTGGTGTCGACGGCCTGCATTTCGGCGATCAGGTCGAAAATACCGGAAAGTTGTTCACGGGCGGATTCGATTTCCGTTTCGGTCATCCCCAGCCTTGCCAGGCGGGCGACTTTGCGGACATCTGCATTGGTTAAAGACATAGTAAAAACTTTATAGAAATAAGGCTAATAGGGTATCATAGAAGAGATTATTGGCGCACCCTTTGACTACAGGAAAGACTACAGGACACAACATGTTTGGATTTTTAAAAGGCTATTTTACAAATGATTTGGCGATTGACCTCGGCACGGCAAACACGCTGATCTGGGTGCGCGGACAAGGCATCGTGCTGGACGAGCCGTCGGTGGTGGCGATACGCCAGGAGGTCGGGCCGAATGGCAAGAAGGTTGTGCAGCAGGTCGGGCTTGCCGCGAAGCAGATGATGGGCCGCACGCCGGGCAGTATTAACGTGATCCGGCCGATGAAGGATGGCGTGATTGCCGACTTCACCGTTACGGAATTGATGCTCAAGCATTTTATCCGCAAAGTTTACAAGGCGGGCATATTCAGCCCCAGTCCGCGTATCGTGATTTGTGTGCCGTGCGGTTCCACCCAGGTGGAGCGGCGCGCGATACGCGAATCGGCGGTCGGCGCCGGCGCCCGTCGCGTGGAACTGATCGAAGAGCCCATGGCGGCTGCGATCGGCGCAGGCCTTCCGGTGGAAGAAGCGACCGGCTCGATGGTGGTTGATATCGGCGGCGGCACCACGGAAGTTGGCGTGATCTCCCTGGGGGGACCGGTTTACTCCGGCTCGGTGCGCGTCGGTGGCGACAAATTCGACGAGGCGATCATCAATTACATTCGCCGCAACTACGGCATGCTGATCGGTGAATCCACCGCCGAGCAAATCAAGAAAACAATCGGCTCCGCTTTCCCGGGCAGCGAGGTGCGCGAGATGGAAGTGACCGGGCGCAACCTGGCCGAAGGCGTACCGCGCAGTTTCACCATTTCAAGCAATGAAGTGCTGGAAGCGATGACTGATCCGCTCAACAACATCGTCAGTGCGGTGAAGACGGCGCTTGAGCAGACTCCGCCTGAACTTGGCGCGGACATCGCCAACAAGGGCATGGTATTGACCGGCGGTGGAGCGCTGCTGCGCGACCTGGATCGCCTGTTGATGGAAGAAACCGGTTTGCCGGTGCTGATCGCTGACGATCCGCTGACCTGTGTGGTACGCGGCTCCGGCATTGCCCTGGAACACATGGACAAGTCGACCAGCATCTTTACCACCGAATAAATTCACTGCCCTGTAACGGGAATGGAAGACGCAATTTCGCCCGGCGACGTTGCATTTCCATGCCGGGCTTATTCTCAAAGATCAGCGATGGAATTTAGTTGATAGACAGTACGCAATCTTTTCCATTTTTCAATCGCGGACCCAGCCCGGTGGCGCGGCTGGTTTTTTTTGCGGTGCTATCCCTGTTGCTGTTGTTTGTTGATGCCCGTTATCGCTATCTGGAATCGACGCGCAGCGCATTGTCTGTTCTGATCTCTCCGATACAGCGCCTGGCGAGCATGCCGGGAGCACTTGTGCAACAGGCAGGCGATTTTTTTATCACACAGAGCAAGCAGCATGATCTGATAAAGCAAAACAAGGAATTGGAATTGCAGCATGAGCGCGATGCCGCGCAATTGCTGCAGCTGCAGGCGCTGGAACAGGAAAATCTTCATTTGCGCAGTCTGGATGCTCTGCCGATACGCGACCAGTTCACCACCCAAATAGCCCAGGTGGTTTATGCCGAGCGCGACGTATTCAGGCGCAAGGTGCTGGTTGACAAGGGTACCGACGCCGATGTGAAACTCGGTCAAGTGGTGATGGATGATGTGGGTATCGTCGGCCAGATAACCCGTGTTTATCCCTGGCTCTCGGAAGTAACCTTGATCACCGAAAAAAATCAGGCTGTGCCGGTGCAGATACTGCGCAATGGCTTGCGCACCATCGTGTTTGGTTCGGGCGACATCAGCCAGTTGTCGCTGCGCTATATGCCGGCCAGCGCGGATGTCCAGAACGGCGATGTGCTGGTCACTTCCGGTCTGGGCGGAGTCTATCCGCCCGGCATCCCGGTCGCAAAGGTGATAAAGATCGAGCACGATTCTGCCTATCCCTTCCTGGACGTAACCTGCCTGCCGATTGCCGGAGTGGATAACCACCGCCACCTGTTGATATTGTCCAGCCTGCCCAAGGTGCCCAAGCGTCCGGACGAAAATACCAAGGCGGGACATTCGGTTGAGCGGTTGAAGTTCAGGAGATTGCATTAGATGTCTTCCCCCGCCATGCAAGCCAAGACAGAAATTCAGCGACCGGTCAGCAACACCTTTATCGCTGCCAGTATTCTGGTTGCGCTGTTTCTGAACGGACTGCCATGGGCCGGCGTCGGGTTGATGCTGCGTCCGGACTTCGTGGCTCTGGTATTGTTGTATTGGAGCACGCACAAGCCGTTGCGTATCGGGATCGGGTTGTCGTGGGCGGTGGGGATATTCGCCGACGTGTCTGATGCCACGCTGTTTGGCCAGCACGCGCTGGCTTATACATTGCTCGCTTTCGGCGGGGTGGTGCTGCACCGCAGGCTGCAGATGTTCGATTTGCGCCAGCAGACTATTCAGGTGTTCGGAATATTCGCGCTGACCTACGCTGTATATTTACTGGTCAACTGGCAGGTGAACGGTTATGTGGTGTGGCCCTATTTGCTCGGCTGCATTACCTCGACCATGCTCTGGATGCCGCTCAGCGTCATGTTCCGGGTAATGAGGCAACACAGATTGAATCGTAATCGCCCATGATCAAGCGCGTTGAGTTCAAAAACCACCAGCGAGAGATTTTCCATTTCCAGCTGCGTATGTTTTTTTGCATTGGTTTTGTGGTGGTATTGCTGGCAATACTGCTGGCGCGTTTCGTTTATCTTCAGGCAGTGCGGCACAGCTATTACCAGACGCTGTCGGAAAACAACCGTATTGCCGTTATCCCGATCGTTCCGAATCGCGGCCTGATCGTCGACCGCAACGGCGTGGTGCTGGCCCGCAACTATTCCGGTTACACGCTGGAGATAGACCCGAACAAAACCCCCGATATCGATGCCACGATAAACAACCTGGCGACCCTGGTTGAAATCACCAGCAAGGATCGCAGGCGCTTCAAAAAGCAGCTTGCCGAGAGCCACAACTTTGAAACGCTGGTGATTCGCAGCCGCCTGAGCGATGTCGAGGTCGCGCGTTTTGCCTCGCAGCAATACCGCTTTCCGGGTGTAGAGATAAAGGCGAGGCTGTTCCGTGATTATCCGTTCGGTGAAAGCACTTCGCATATGATCGGCTATATCGGGCGAATCAACGATACTGATGCAAGCCGGCTTGAGGATGACGATCTGGAGGCCAATTACCGCGGCACGGATTACATTGGCAAGATCGGCCTCGAACAAAGCTACGAAAGCGATCTGCACGGTACCACCGGCATAGAACAGGTCGAGGTGGATGCAAACGGCCGCGCGGTGCGGGTGCTGTCCCGAACCAACCCTGTTCCCGGCAAAACACTGGTATTGAGCATCGATATAAAGTTGCAGGAAATTGCCGAGAAAGCGTTTGGCAAATATCGAGGTGCCCTGGTCGCGATTGACCCGAACAACGGCGAAGTATTGGCCTTCGTCAGCAAGCCGGGATACGACCCCAATCTGTTCATTGACGGCATTGACCCGGAAAGCTGGGATGAGTTGAACAACTCCCCCGATAAGCCGCTTACCAACCGCGCGATACGCGGGCAATATCCGACCGGTTCAACCATCAAGCCTTTCATGGCGCTGGCAGGACTGTATTACCACATCCGCACCCCGGAACAAACCATCAACGATCCCGGCGTTTACTATTTGTCAGGCAGCAGCAGGCAGTATAGGGACTGGAAAGCCGGGGGCCACGGCATCGTGAACATGTTCAAGGCCATTCAGATGTCTTGCGACATTTATTTTTATGGCCTGGCAAACGATATGGGCATAGACAACATAGACAGCTATTTGTCGCGCTTTGGCTTCGGCAAGAAAACAGGCATTGACCTGGAAGGCGAATCTTCCGGGTTGCTGCCATCGCGAGAATGGAAACGGAAACGCTACAACCAGATGTGGTATCCGGGCGACACAATTTCGGTCGGCATCGGGCAGGGATATATCCTGGCCACCCCGATGCAGATGGCATTTGCCACTGCAACGTTGGCGGACAACGGCGTGGCATATCAGCCACATCTGGTCAAGGAAGTGGAAAGTGCGCAGGCTAGCGAAAGTCGCTCCATCGACAAGCCGCCACTCTACGATTTGAATATCGACCCCAAGGCTCTGGATCTGGTCAGGCGTGCCATGATCGCCGTCACCAAACCCGGTGGCACGGCGGTATATGCAAACATGGGGCTGAGCTATGATATTGCCGCCAAGACCGGCACGGCGCAGGTTATTGCAATGAAGCAGGGAGAGAAGTACGTGGCCAAGGATGTTAGTGAACGGCATCGCGACCATGCCTGGTACATCGCCTATGCCCCTGCCGAGAAACCGCAAATTGCCCTGGCGGTGCTGGTTGAAAACGGCGGCGAAGGCGGCACCGCGGCGGCACCTATCGCGCGCAAGGTGTTCGATTACTATTTGCTCGGCAAAGAGCCGAAGCCATTGACTCCGGTAGATTTGAAAGTACCGAAGCTATTGCCTCAATCAGCTGTGAAAGCAACCAAACCATTGACCCCGGTAGCTGTGAAAGTGCCGAAACCATTGGCTCGATCAGCTGTGAAAGTAACCAAACCATTGACTCCGGCGGATGTGAATGCGCAGAAACCGTTGCCTCAATCAGCTGTGAAAGCAACCAAACCATTGACCCCGGTAGCTGTGAAAGTGCCGAAACCATTGGCTCAATCAGCCGTGAAAGTATCGAAGCCATCCACTTCATCTGGGGTAAAAATGCAGAAGCAAATGGTACCCGCTGACATCAATGATGGAGGTGTGCATGATTAGGCGAGAATTCTGGTCGCGCTTTCTTTCGCATATCGACCGGCAACTGCTGCTGGGCATCAGCCTGCTGCTGATGACCAGTCTGTTGGTGCTTTATAGCGCCGATAATGCAAGCTGGGATCGTCCGCTGAGCCAGTTGCGCAACATACTGGTGGCGTTGATCTGCATGTGGATCGTTGCAAAACTGCCGTTGCATTATCTGATGCGTGCCGCGGTACCGATTTACCTGCTCGGGATGGCATTGCTGGTCGGTGTGGCACTGTTCGGCGAGATCAGCCACGGTGCGCGCCGCTGGTTGAACCTTGGCGTGATGACCATACAGCCGTCCGAATTGATGAAGATCGGCGTGCCGATGATGATGGCATGGTATTTCGAGCGACATGAGGCGACGCTTACACTGAAGAATTATTTTATTGCCGCGCTGCTGCTGTTCATGCCGGTGCTGCTGATTGTTCGCCAGCCGGACCTGGGCACATCGCTGCTAATCTCGGCGAGCGGGTTTTATGTTTTGTTTCTGGCGGGCCTGAGCTGGCGCGTGATGGGTGCCATGTTGGTCGCCGGAATCGCCAGCGCACCGGTGATGTGGTCGATGATGCACGCATATCAGCGCCATCGCATCATGATGCTGTTCGATCCTTCGCAAGATGCGCTGGGAACCGGTTATCACACTATCCAGGCAAGCATCGCGGTGGGGTCGGGCGGCATTCTCGGCAAGGGCTATCTGCACGGCACGCAGACCCACCTCGACTTTCTGCCTGAACGCACCACGGACTTTATTTTCGCGGTTTATTCGGAAGAGTTCGGTTTAATCGGGAACCTGATACTGTTGTCGTTTTATGCTTTTGTGATCTGGCGCGGCTTCGTCATCACTTCGCATGCTTCGACTTATTTCACGCGCCTGATGGCGGGTTCCATCACGCTGACTTTCGCCACCTATGCATTCGTTAACATGGCCATGGTCAGCGGTATCCTCCCTGTAGTGGGTGTGCCTTTGCCGCTGATCAGTTATGGCGGCACGTCGATGCTCACCCTGTTGCTTGGATTTGGTATGCTGATGAGCATAGAGACTCACAAAAAATTGGTTAAAACTTGATAAATCAACCATCCTGCCTGGCAAACCGAAACCGGCGGCAGCCGCTGCAGGTTAGCGGTAGTCAGGCAACTGGTTAAAGAGGAGATTGAATGAATAAAAATGCCGTGCTATTGATCGTCACAATGCTAATGCTCGCTGCCTGCGGTACGATTCCGCAGCGCAACACAGCCACCGGGGCAGGTTCCGGCGGCTATCTGCCCGGTGATGGTCCGGGCAAGAACATTCCGGTCAATCTCGATGCGATACCCGATGCCGTGCCGAAAATCGAACCGCTAAACCGCTATGCCAACCGGCCCTATATCGCGTTGGGCAAGACCTATACGCCAATGACTGTGGTCGGGAATTTCAGGGAGCGGGGCATGGCTTCGTGGTACGGAAAAAAATTCAACGGCGAGCGCACCTCGAGCGGAGAGATCTATGACATGTACGCCATGACGGCCGCGCATCCCACTCTGCCATTACCCAGCTATGCCCGGGTGACCAATCTCTCCAACCATAAATCGGTCATCGTGCGCATCAACGACCGGGGGCCGTTCATGGATGATCGCATCATTGATTTGTCCTACACGGCGGCATACAAGCTGGGCATGATTGCCAATGGCAGTGCCGAGGTGGAAGTTGACAGCATCGATCCCAATGTCACAGTCAATACGATTGCTGCCAATACGGTACAGAGCAAACCGCTTGGAAGCGCGCCTGTAAATTTTGTTGTTGATCCGGTTGCTGTTCCTGCCGCGGCTTCCGCTGTTGTTGCGGCGCCTGCTGTTGCACATGCCGCAGATGCCGCAGATTCACTTGCTGCTGCCCCGGTAACCGCGCCCGCGACTGCAATCACGCCGGCTGGTGTCATCGCGCCATTGGCAAGCAGTGACAAGGCCGTTTATCTGCAACTTGGCGCATTCAAGACACAGGAAGCCGCGAAAGCGTACCTGACAAAAATGCGCAGCGAACTTGGTGACAATGGCAAGCAATTGAAGCTGTCCACCAAGGATGGATTGGTCCGCGTGCATATCGGACCGTATGCCAACCAGAGCGAAGCGCGCGCCAGCGCAGATATCATGGAGAGCAAGCTCGGGTTCAAACCGATGGTAAATCTGCCGTAGGTTCGGTTGACGGAATTTCGCGTAACCCAATAGCCAAAAAACATTGCCAGAAGAAGGTGCCCCCGGTTTGCCGCCGCTACTCGGCGGTGCACTGGGGATGCATGTTACGTTGGACGGGAATACGGTTGTTTGGAGAAAATGTCTGTATGCGGCCAGCAGCGTCAAGTCGCGGCTGTGACCTTTCATTCGCAAGGCGGGATGAATGGATATGCGTGGAGAGCAAAAATCCAAGTGAATAACCATGAGATGAATAGGAAGCGGTCTAACAAAGCCCATATAACGCTTGGGGCTCTCTTCGTGGTGATTCCGTTGCTTAACAAGTACATCCTGGAGCTGAAGTCTGATATTGAAAAATTGGATAAAGAGGACGAAGAGCTGCTCTATACTTTGCAGGAGTTGGAAGATTGCCTCGAAACGGAAAATGAGTTACGAGAAGCCTATGAGCAGGAGGCAAAGCATGTTATCAATTATCCATCTTACTCAGACCTGGTTCGAAAACGTTCGTGAGATGGCTAGGCAATCTATTGCTGAACAGGGCATCCATCAAATCGCTTGTTCATGTGAATCCCGCCCGAATTTGTGGAAATGTAAAAGGTAAATGTTGCCAGGCGGGTTTCAATATTCAGTTCAAGCGTTACAGGGAAGTGCGAGTGGCTGCTTTACAGGGGGCATATACAAGTTATGAGCTACCGCGATGCGCCAAATCTTGTCGTTAGCGACAATTCACATTCTGGCAATAATAAATTGCAGAGTTCTATAATCCACTGCAGACATCTTTATATTTATGGGTAGGTGGAAATAATTAACGGATATATAATTTTCGCTGTCGCCATTGTATCCCGCTCATTGGGAGTATCATGCCCGCCATGAAATTGTCCCGCCCCTATCTGACGTTCTTCCTGGCTTTCGTGTTGCTGTTCGCGCAGCAAGCCGGGGTGGCACATGCGGTGTGGCATGCATTTGAGGATATCTCGACGCATCAGGACAAACAGCTACCGCATCCCGACGCATGTGAAAAATGCGCCAATTATGCGCATTTAGGCAGTGCAATGACTGCCAGCCCGATCGATTTTACACCGCCGCAGCAATCGGGCATCGCAGAACAGTTCTACACCGCAACTTTCCTGACCACCCGCTTTTTTGCCGCCGTTGCGCGCGGCCCTCCAACTCCCCTCCAGATTTACGCATAACCGTCCTGTCCTTCCTCCGTTTCGGGGAACGACAGGTTTTGCAATATATCGGGGGAACACCATGTTGAAGCACGTCCTGTTGTGCGCCGCGTTGTCGGCGCCGTTGTACGTTCACGCCGCCAGCGGCCAGGAACCAAACCAAGCACCGGTACAAAATGTACCAACCGTAGAAACAACCAAACCCAATACCATTCAGGGCCTGGTCAGGGATACCCTCGGACGGCCAATCGAGTTTGCCAAGGTCACGTTACAAGCTGCCAGTGGCGAAGTGGTGGCTCATGCCACCAGCGATGCACAGGGCCGTTTCAATTTTTCCGGGATCGCACCGGGCATCTACGCGGTCCTGTCCGACAAGACCGGCTTTGAAACCGGCTCCGCTATCGTGACACTTTCCGCCGGTGTGGCGAGCACCACCATCACGCTGGCGTCTTCCCAGGCGCAGGAAATCGACATCACCGCCACACGGCTCGCAAATGCCCGCAACGGCCTGTCGCCCAAGACCGGCGGCAGTGTGTACAAATTCTCAGCCAAGGACATCAACAATTTACCTCAGGGGGAAGCCACGCCCGTCAATGAAGTACTGCTCCAGGCACCCGGAGTCGTGAATGATTCCAACGGCCAGTTGCACATACGCGGCGACCACGGCAATACCCAATATCGTATCAACGGCGTGATTCTGCCGGAAGGGATCAGCGGATTCGGCCAGTCCCTGGATACACGCTTCGCGCAGAATATCAACCTGCTGACCGGCGCGCTGCCTGCGCAGTATGGTTATCGCACGGCGGGTGTCGTTGAAATCAACACCAAAACCAATTTTGTGTCCGGCGGGAATATCGATTTGTACGGTGGCAGCAACCAGACCTACAACCCCAGTATCGAATATGGCAATACCAGCGGCAAGCTCTCCTATTTCGTCGACGGCTCTTATTTGACCAACAATATCGGCATCGAGAACCCGACCCCCGGCGTCAACCCGATCCATGACACCACCAGGCAGGCGAAAGGGTTCGCCTTCATGTCCTATCTGCTGAATCCCGATACCAAGCTGAGCTTCATGCTGGGCAGCTATGACGGCAAGTTCCAGATACCCAACAATCCCGGACAGCCTGCCAATCCAAGCTACCTGACACAAATGGGTTTGTCCGGATACGACTCCGCCACGCTCAACGATCAGCAACGCGAAGTGAACCGTTACGCGGTTACTTCCCTGCAAAGCTCGCTCAATGACAGGGTCGACTACCAGGTCTCGCTGTTTACCCGCTACTCCAGTCTCAATTACATGCCGGATGTGAACGGCGACCTGGCTTTCAACGGCATCGCTTCGGATGCGTTTCGCAGCAGCGTCAGCAACGGCATCCAGGCGGACGGCAGCGACCGGCTGAATGACACGCATACGCTGCGCATGGGCATGTTCGCCAGCAGTGAGAACATCGTCAGCAATAACACAGCGGCGGTTTTTCCCGGGAGTCCCGGCACTGCTACCGCTCCCGCCTACAATATCGTCGACAACAATGCCAGGAACGGCAACACGCTGTTCGGCCTGTACCTCCAGGACGAATGGAAAGCAACCAACAAGCTGACCGTAAACTACGGCGGACGTTTTGACACGGTCAACGCCTTTGTCAACGAACACCAGGTCAGCCCGAGACTGGGGCTGGTTTACAAGAGCAGCGAGCGGACCACCTGGCACACCGGATATGCGCGCTACTTCACCCCGCCGCCAACCGAACTGGTTTCATCGTCCGACCTGGCCCTGTTTGCGGGCACCACTGGTGCCCCTCCGGGACCGAACGTGAACTCGCCGGTGAAGTCCGAACGGGCCAATTACCTGGATGCGGGAGTCACCCATCAGTTGACCGATACCATCAATCTGGGACTGGATACCTTCTACAAGGAAACCACGAACACCATCGACGAGGGACAGTTCGGCCCCGCGCTGATCATGACGCCATTCAATTATGGGCAGGGCAGGATTTACGGCGCCGAGCTGACCGGCAACTATAAATCCGGGGATTTTTCGAGCTATGCCAATCTGGCCAGAACCGTCAGCAAAGCCAAGGACATCATTTCCAGCCAGTACCTGTTCGACCAGGCCACGCTTGACTATGCCGCCAACAACTGGGTGAACGTGGACCATGAACAGGCAATGACAATCTCAGCCGGCGCATCCTATCTTTGGTCGGGGAACCGGCTGTCCAGCGACCTGATCTATGAGAGCGGACTGCGCAACGGCTTTGCCAACACCACCCATCTGCCCGGCTATACCGTGGTCAATCTCGGCGCAAGCCGCAAAATCGACCTGGACGGGATCGGGCCTATCGATGTGAGACTGGTGGCCAACAACTTACTGGACAAGGTTTACCAGATTCGCGACGGCTCCGGAATCGGCGTTTTCGCCCCGCAGTACGGCGCACGGCGCGGATTGTTCATCGGCCTGACCAAGCAGCTATAACGCCAAGACAAAAAAACAACCCAACAAAGGAAACAAACATGCAAGAAATTAGCGAAGCAATCCAGGCGATGAAATTCGGTGGGGTAACGATTTACCCGCTGCTGCTTCTGGCGGTTCTGGCACTGGTCATCATTATCGACAAGCTGTATCTCTATCGGCGCTATATTCGCTTGCCCAAATCGCTGCTCGGCCTGATCGAAACCTATAATTTTTCCTGGGAAAAACTGGAACAGGAACTGGTTTCACTCCCGTCCGAAAACTACTATGCGCGGTTCTTCCGCATCGTCCAGGGCAACCTCGACAAGCCGGTGTGGTGGCTGGAGTCGCGCGCCGGCGACGAGGCGCAACTCATCGAGGAAGGCATGGGGCGCGGCATGTGGGTGCTGGAAACCATCGTGACCGGCGCACCGCTGCTGGGACTGCTCGGCACCATCACCGGCATGATGCATGCGTTCAATCTGATCGGCGGCACCGGGCTGGTTGATCCCAGCGGTGTCACCGGCGGCGTTGCGCAGGCGCTGATCGCCACGGCCTTCGGCATTTTTATCGCGATCTTTGCGTTGTTCGGTTTTAACTTTTTCTCGCGCCGCCAGGTTCGTGTGCTGGAAGAAATGGAGCGGCTCGGCACACGCATGATCGACAACATCAGGCTGAGCCAGCATGAATCCGGGGACAAATAATGAAGCTGCGCAAATCTCGCGAATACAAACGCGGCCGCATCGAGATCATCCCGATGATCGACGTGATGTTCTTTCTGCTGGCCACTTTCATGCTGGCTTCGCTGTCCATGCAGAACCTGCACTCGCTGCCGGTCAACCTTCCACAGGGACATGCGGCACCGATCGAGGCCAGGAAGCCGATCACCCTGACCATCACGGCTGACAGCAAAATTTATCTGAATAAAACGCCGGTCACACTCGATACCCTGAGCGCCACGCTTAGGGCGATGCTGTCCGGCCCGGATGCCAGCATCATTGTCGCCGCCGACAGCAGCGCCCCGAACGGCATTACGGTGCAATCCATGCTCAAGGCCCGCGCAGCCGGCGCGCAGCATTTCCTGATCGCGGTCAAACATGTCGACTAGCATATTGCCCCGGGTTGCGCAGGCCCAAACGGATTCTCCCTGGAGCAGGCTGTACTGGACGCTGCCGCTTGCGCTGCTGATCTGCGTGATCACCTTCAGCCTGTTTGCCTATTCGATGTGGCGCCCTGTCGTTCATTCGCCCGATCCGGTCCCGGTCACTGCCGAACTGGTCGAGCTGCCGCCCCCCGAACCGCCCCAGCCAAAAGTTCGGCAGAAAACCGTCGTGCAAGCGCATGTCGACCCGGCCCTGCAAGCGCGGCCAAGTGCGGTACCGCCCCCGCCAGCCCCGGTTGCTCCGCCAGTCGCCGCTGCACCACCCAGCAAGCCTGTTGTGTCAATGAACATAAATCACGGTGCACAGGCCCTGATCCATCCTTTGCCTGTGATACCGGATGAATTGCGCGAGGACGCCATGAACGAAGCGGCCACCGCGCGCTTTCAGATTGCGGTGGATGGCAGTATCACGGTGGCGCTCGTCAAACCCACGCAAAATCCCCGGCTTAACAGGCTATTGCTCGAAACACTGAAAACCTGGCGTTTCATGCCCGCAATCAAGGACGGCAACCCGGTCCCCTCCGTAGAGGTCATGGTAATTCGGCTGAATGTTAACTAGCTGGAGACAAGTGTTAGTCCATCACGGGAAGGAATATCTTTTGGTGAAGCAAAAGATAGTGACTGATGAAACTGCCAGCCATCTGGCTAAGCCGGCAAACGACACTGGCTTAGCCATTGGTTATAGCTGCCGGGTCACCCACGGCGAAGTAGGTTTTGGTTTATTTGCAAAGCAACTCTCCCCTGCTAGGCAACACGCAGCACCAACCCCTTCAAATACGCCCCCTCCGGAAAACTGAGCAGTACCGGGTGATCGGCGCTGGCGTGCAGGTAATGCACGATCTGCGCATCCACGCCGGCATCCAGCGCCGCGCCGGCGACGATCTTCTGGAACAGGTCTTCGCTGATGCCGCCGGAGCAGGAATAGGTGAACAGCAGGCCGCCCGCTCTGAGCAACTTGAAGGCCAGCAGGTTGATGTCCTTGTAGCCGCGCGCGGCTTTTTCGGCGAATGCGGCGGTGGGGGCGAACTTGGGCGGGTCGAGGATGATCAGGTCAAATTTCCGGTTCAGGTCGCGCAGTGTGCGCAATGCCTGGAACACGTCGGCGCATTGCCATTCTGCTCGCGACGAATCAAGCCCGTTGTTCGCCAGATTTGCTGCAGCGATGCGCACTGCTTCTTCCGATGCATCGATAGACAACACTGATTTCGCTCCGCCGCGCAGCGCGTACAGCGAGAAGCCGCCGGTGTAGCAGAAGCAGTTCAACACCTCTTTATCAAGCGCCAGCGTCCCGGTCAGCGCTCGGTTGTCGCGCTGGTCGAGATAGAAGCCGGTCTTTTGTCCGGCCGCCACATCCACCCGGAATCGCAGGCCGTTCTCGACCACTTCGACATTGTCCGGCAGGGTGCCGCGCAGCACGCCATTGCGCAGCTCAAGTCCCTCCAGTGCACGCGAGTCCGAGTCGGAACGCTCATAAATGCACACCGGTTTGCAGCGTTCCTGCAACATGTCGGCACAGCAGTCCCGCCAGCGCTCCGCACCGGCACTGCCAATCTGCATCACCAGCACATCGCCGTATTGATCGACGATCAGCCCTGGCAGGCCATCGGATTCGGCGTGGATCAGGCGCATCCCGTTGCTGTTGCGGGCAAGATTCAATTCGTCGCGCGCAGCCAATGCATTGGCGATCCGTGCGCGGAAAAATTCCGCGTCAATCTTTTCAGATTCGTTGAATGACCAGACGCGAGCAGTTATTTGCGAATCCGGGTTGTAGGCTGCCCAGGCAAGAAAATTCCCGGCGGCATCGCGTACCGCCAGCGTGTTACCGCTGACTGGCGCGCCATCGACGCGCTCGATCGCCCCGGAAAATATCCACGGGTGGCGGCGCAGCAGGGATTTTTCCCTGCCTGCTTTGAGCAGGATGCCGGGCTGGGCGGTGGCCGATCCGACGGGGATTTGCGGCGCGCCACGCGGAGTATTTTTCTGGTTGCTGTTATTTTTATCGCCGGGTGACTGGCCGTTGCGCCGGGTGCGGTTGCGGAAATCCCGGTTGCCCTGCGATGGGGGGTGTGGCGTGGGAGACGATTTTTGCCTGGTCATATATTTTAATTTTGGTTATGTTTTGGGATTTTATTTTGGGGTTTTATTTTGGAGCTTTTTTTTGGCGCGCGGATGGGCCGCATCGTAGATCTTGCTGAGATATTGAAAATCGAGATGGGTATAGACCTGGGTGGTGGAGATGCTGGCATGGCCCAGCATCTCCTGCACCGCGCGCAGGTCACCGGATGACTGCAACAGGTGGGTGGCAAACGAATGGCGCAGCAGATGCGGATGCACGTTGCTGGTAACGCCCTGTTTGATGCCCCACTGTTTCATGCGCAACTGCACCACACGCGGGGAGATGCGCGTGCCGCGCTGTCCGACAAACAGCGCGGGCTCGTCGGCCTTGGCCAGTTGGTCGCGCACCACCAACCAGGCTTTCAACGCGATGATGGCGTACCGGCCCAGCGGCACGATACGCGTTTTGCTGCCCTTGCCGGTCACGCGCACTTCACCCGAGGCAATGTCTGCCCGCATCGGTTCAAGGTCAAGGGCGACCAGTTCAGCCAGACGCAAACCGGATGAATAGAACAATTCAAATATCGCCTTGTCGCGTATTGCTGCGCTGGTATCGGTCGGCAGATCGATCATGCGTGCTGCCTCGTCGGGCGACAGGGCTTGCGGTAATGTTTTCGGCGACTTGGGCGCACGCAGCCCGATGCAGGGATTGTCGATCAGGCCGTGGTCGCGCATCAGGTAAGTAAAAAAACCGCGCCATGCCGACAGCAGTCGTGCCAGCGAACGGCCGCCCAGCCCTTGGCTATGCAGTTGTGCGATGTAGCGCCGGATGTGATGGATTTTGAGCTCGGCCAGCGGTGTCTGTGCAGCCAGCTGGAACAGATGACCAAGGTCGCGCGCGTAATTCTCTGCGGTCAGTTCGGAATACCGTTTCTCGTTGCGCAGCCATGCCAGGTAGCCGTTCAGGTATTGTTGGTTCGGCGATATAGTATCCGGCATGATTGACGGCAATGCCGCAATGCCCTGTCAGTGCTCGAGGTAGGGATGCAGTGCAGCGGTCACCGCTTCGGCGATGCGCTGCAGGAATACGGTACCCATTTCGGGGTAAAAGCGCTGCTTGTCTTCGCTTGCCATTACCAGCATGCCTATCGTCTCGCTGCCGGCGTGCAGGGGCAAATAGGCATACGAGTGCAATTCAGCGGCTTGCTCACCAAACCAGGCGGCAGTGTCGTGGGCAGGATGATGCAGGCAGACCGGCTGCGGCTGCGCATCGGCGAACGCCAGCACTTCCGCGCTGGGCGGTTCGGTCTGCCACAGATGCAGCACGGTGTGCGGTATGTAAAAGATATCGTGCAACAGATTCGGGATCATGTTCTGCAACGTGGCCAGATCGCGGGCAGCGAACAGTGCTACAACGAAGTCATGCACCTTGTGCTGCAGGGCATCGTTATCTTTTGCATACGCCAACATTTCGCCGAGCCTCTTTTCCAGCTCCTTGTTCTTCTCGCGCAGCGCGATCATTTGCCGCTCGCTCAGCGAAATCGTGCGCCCGCCATGCGGGTGCGGGAGATTGATCTGTGCCAGTGTTTCGACATGTTCCTCGAAGAACTTGGGATTGTTCTGCAAATATTGCGCGACTTCTTCTGCTCTCATGAATGCCACCCTATATATTGATTTCGCCGGAAAATACGCTGATTGCCGGACCCGTCATCAGCACCGGCAGGCCCTCGCCATCCCAGGTGACGGTCAGCACGCCGCCGCGTGTGGCCACGTTTACCGGGCTGTCCAGCAGCCCGCGCCGAATCCCGGTCACGGCTGCGGCACAGGCCCCGGTGCCGCATGAAAGGGTTTCACCCGCGCCGCGTTCATATACGCGCAACCGCAGGGAGTGACGATCCATTACCTGCATAAAGCCGGCATTGACGCGCTTGGGAAAACGGGGGTGATGCTCGATCAGCGGCCCGAATTTTTCCAGGGGTGCTTGCTCGATGTCACCCACGAGTTGCACGGCATGCGGATTGCCCATCGACATTGCGCTGATCTCCAGTATCTTCCCGGCGACTTCCAGCGGTTCGCTGACCGCGCCGCTGCCACCGTCGAATGGAACCAGCGCGGGATCGAAAACAGGGGGGCCCATGTTGACCGTTATGCGTCCGTCCTGCTCGATGCGCGGGCTGATCAAACCGCCGCGTGTTTCCACTAGAATCTCGCGCTTGCTGGTGAGCTTTTGGTCATGCACGAAACGCATGAAGCAGCGCGCCCCGTTGCCGCACTGTTCCACCTCCCCGCCATCCGCGTTGAAGATGCGGTAGCGGAAATCGGCCTCTTTGTTCACCGGCTTTTCGACGATCAAGATCTGGTCGCAACCCACCCCGAAATGCCGGTCGGCCATCAGGCGCAATTGCTCAGGGGTGAGCTGGATATTCTGGCGCACACCGTCGAGCACCACAAAGTCGTTGCCCGCGCCATGCATTTTTGTGAATTTGATGCTCATCGGTTCAATTCCTTGTGCCTGTAACAATCCGTGGTGTGGTCGTTGACCATGCCGGTGGCCTGCATCAGAGCGTAGCAGATGGTGCTGCCGACAAACTTGAAACCGCGCCGTTTCAGCTCCTTGCTCATCGCATCCGACTCGGGCGTGCTGGCTGGTACTTCGGCCGGGCTGCGCCATCTGTTCTGTTGGCTGCCGTTGACGAACCGCCAGATGAAGGAATCGAAGCTGCCGAACTCGTCCCGCACGTCGAGAAACTTCCGCGCATTGATGACTGTCGCCGCTATCTTCAGGCGGTTGCGCACGATACCCGCATCCTGCAGCAGCGATTCTATTTTATTTGCACCATAGGCAGCAATGCGCGTTGCGTCGAAACCATCGAAGGCGGCGCGGTAATTTTCGCGTTTGCGCAGGATGGTGATCCAGCTCAACCCGGCCTGCGCGCCTTCCAGAATCAGGAATTCGAACAGCGCACGGTCATCGTGCAGCGGTACCCCCCATTCCGTGTCGTGGTATTGCCGGTACAGGGTATCGTCGCCCGCCCATGCGCAGCGCTGCCTGCTCATGACGGACGTGCTCCTGTGCGGACGACCTCGAGCCACATGCACAGATCCATCACCACGGTGATACCTGCTTCCATTGCGCGCAGCGCAGCGGCTTCATTGATCACCCCCTCCTGCAACCAGAGGTTTCTGATGCCGAGCCTGATGCAGCTTTCCACGATCGCCGGCACATGCTCGGGTGCGCGAAACACATCCACGATATCCGGCAATCCGGGCAGGCTTTCCAGGTCGGGGTAGGCTTTTTCCCCGAGAACTTCGGTAACCAGCGGGCGCACCGGGATGATGCGGTAGCCGTAATTCTGCAAACCCTGCGCAACCCGGAAACTGGGACGCGCCGGGTTGGGCGACAGGCCGACTACCGCGATGCTGTTCACCCTGCGGAGCAGTTGGCCGATTTCTTCAGGATCAGGATTGGTGAATTGCATGGCGAAGATCCGTAATACGGTGCGGTGATGATAAACCACACCGTGCGGAACGGGTTCCGATAATTGTGCGACCGGCAGCCCGGTTGCGGAGGATGGAATTACACTGCGAGGTAACGCTGCAATACCTCCGGTTGTGCCTTGATGTCCTGGGCCGAACCTTCGTGCACGATATGTCCGTTGTTGATGATGTAGACGCGCTGCGCCAGTGCCAGGGTTGCCGCCAGATTCTGCTCTACCAGAACGATAGTCTGTCCGGCCGCGGCAAGCTCGCGGCAAGCAATCATCAGGTCGCGCACGATCACCGGCGCCAGGCCTTCGAATGGTTCGTCCAGCAGGATGATTTTCGGATCGCGGATCAGCGCACGGGCAATCGCCAGCATCTGCTGTTCCCCCCCGGACAAGTCGGTGCCGCTGCTGCCGCGCCGCTGCTTCAGCCGCGGGAACATTTCGTAGATGCGGTCGAGCGGCCATTTGTTCGGCGCCGTGAGTGCGGCGAGCGTCAGATTTTCCTCGACATTGAGGCTGCCGAAAATGCGACGGTCTTCGTGCACAAGCTGCATGCCCGCTTGCGCGATGGTGTGGCTTTTTTTGCCGACCAGCTCGACGCCTTCGAGTTTTATCGAACCCGCGCGCGGCGTTACCACGCCCATCAGGCTTTTCAGGGTTGTGCTCTTGCCGGCTCCATTGCGTCCGAGCAGTGCGACCACTTCGTTCTTTTCCACGCGTAGCGAGACATCGAAAAGAATGTGGGAGTCACCGTAATAACTGTGCAGTCCTGCGACTTCCAGGAGGCTCATGGCTTGATCTCCTCGTGCACGACACCGCCAAGATATGCTTCCTGTACCTTGGCGTTACCCTTGATTTCATCGGGGGTGCCTTCGACCAGCACACGCCCTTCCTGTAGTACCGTAATGCGCTCGGCCAATTCGAACAGCGCGTCCATATCGTGATCAATGATGATCATGGTGCGGCCCTGGCTGATCGACTTGAGTAGCGTGACCGTTTCGCCCCGTTCCTGCGGGCTCATGCCCGCGAGCGGCTCGTCAAGCAGCAACAGCGAGGGTGACGAGGCGAGGGCAAGGCCCACTTCCAGGCGGCGCTTCTCGCCATAGGCGAGTTCCGATACTGCGGTGTCGGCGCGCCCGGTAAGATTGACCAGTTCAAGGGTATGTTCAACATGCTCGTCCAGTCCGGGAACATTCGACAAGCTGGACAGCATGTCCAGCCTGAATTTGCCGCGCAGTTCGGCCAACGCAGAGATGATCAGATTCTGGCGCACAGTCAAGCTGTTGAACAGCTGGTTGACCTGGTAGCTCTTGGTCAAGCCGAGTTGACAAACCTCGGTGACACCCATGCCGGTAATGTCTCGGCCTTCGAACAATATCTTGCCCGAAGAGGGTGTCACTTCGCAGGTCAGCATCTTGAAAAAGGTCGATTTGCCGGCGCCGTTCGGGCCGATGATGCCGCGCAACTCGCCCTGGTTCACCGTGAAATCGATGTCAGTGTTGGCGAGCACGCCGCCGTAATGTTTGGTAAGGCCGGTAACCTGCAGGATCGGCCCGCTAAAGTTGTCTGGCACGGGATGGTGCGGTCGCATCGGGATGGATTTCTGGTGGACATTGGTTGCCGCTGTCGTTTGTTGGCTTTCGGTGGACACGCCGCTGCTTGCTGTCGAGAGTTTGGCCTGTCCCGCTACCCTGCTCATGACGAATTCAAAAAGGTCCTTGATCCCACCGATGATACCCTGGCGCAGGAAAACCACCAGCAGCACGAACACCACACCCAGCACCAGCTTCCAGGTCGCGCCCAGCCCCAGTGTCGATTGCAGGAAGTCTTGCAGAAACAACCACACTGCCGCGCCAACCAGCGGGCCGAACAGTGTAGCGCGGCCGCCGATGGCGGTCTGCATCACCAGTTGGCCGGATGTGTCGAACATGAAAGCGTCCGGCGGCATGAAGGCCTGCATCACGCCAAGCAGGCCGCCCGCAAGTCCGGCGTAGGCGGCGGCAACAACAAACGCGGTAAGTTTGTAGCCCTGAACATTATGGCCGACGGCGGCCGCGCGCAGGGGGTTTTCACGGATGGCAGTAAGAATGGCACCGACCGGTGAGCGCACGATGCGCAGCGCGATCACGATGCCGATGAAGTAGATGAACGCAAGAAATGGATAGAGCGACCAGCCGAAGCTGAAATGGATGATTTTGAAGCCGAGGTCGAGTGTCGGCGACGGCACACCGGGCAACCCATTCTCGCCGCCAGTCCAAGCTGACAGGGGATTGAACTCGACGAAGAAGAATATCTCCGCGATGGCAACCGTGATCATGGCGAAGTAAATGCCGGTGCTGCGCAATGCGAGCAGTCCGATCAGGTAGCCGACAATGGCGGCAGCCACCATGCCGATGATCAGTGCAAGCACGACGTAGGGAAAGCCCGCCTGGGTGAGCAGGTAAGCGGCGACGAATCCGCCGGTTCCGTAAAAGGCCGACTGACCGAATGACAGCAAACCGGTATAGCCAAACAGTATGTCGAAACCGATGCCGAACAGGCCCCAGACCAGAATTCGGTTGACGGTGTTGGGTGCGGCATTGAAATGAGGCAGAACAAAAGGTGCTGCAATCAGGCAGATCGCCGTCAGAATCTCAATCAAATAGCGGCGTTGCATGAAAAATTTCCCAAAATTCATTCGCGACCTTTCTTGCCGAGCAGGCCATGCGGTCTAAACACCAATACCAGCGTCATGGCCGCGAACAACATGATGTATGAGTAGGCTGGATCGATCATCGAAGTGATGCTGATTATTTCCCCTGCGATCAAGCCGCCGAGCACTGCGCCGGGAAACGATCCGACCCCGCCAATTACGACCACAACGAAGGTCTGCACCAGGATCGTCTCGCCCATGCCGGGCGTGAGCGAGACCACCGGCGCATTTACAATGCCGGCAAATCCGGCCGCCATCGAGCCGATACCGAACACGACCATGAATACGCGATACACATTAATGCCGAGGGAGTCCACCATCACGGAATCTTCGATTCCCGCGCGCACAATCAAGCCGAGCCGGGTCCGGTAGAGGACCAAATACAACGCAAGCAGCGCAACCGCCACAATGCCGATGAGGGCCAGGCGATAAGTCGGGAACATCACGCCGCCAAGCGAGGTGATGCCGGAAAACAGGGAAGGGGGAGACACGGTTTTGGTCATGCTCGAAAAGAAGTAGCGCACGGTTTCAACGATGCAGATGCCGAGGCCGAATGTGACCAGCAGCTGGTCCTCGTCCGGGCGGTCATAAAAATGGCGGATGATAAGCCGCTCCAGGAGCACGCCAAACACCAGCATGAACAGCGTCGCGGTGATTACCGCGAGCATGAATGAACCGGACGCATGATATGCGACGTAGCCGGCATAGCCGCCGAGCATGAACATCGCACCATGCGCCAGGTTCAGGACGCCTAGCGTGCCGTATATGATCGTGAGGCCGGAGCTGATAAGTGCGAGCAATGCGCCTAGCACCAGGCCGTTGAAAAGTTGCGAGAAGAATAAAGTCCAGTTAAGCATCGTAATTATTTTTTAGTTATGCGCGCCCAGGCAGTCGCACAATTGGCATCGCAGGCGGCCATTGCCGTCCGCGATGCCAGTTCGTGTTGCTACAACTTAGGTGTATGAACCGAGATTGCAACCGAATTCGTCGGGCTTCTGCATCAGCGGAAGGCCGGGGACGGTTTCCAGGACTTCCCAGTAATCTTCCTTGTTCTTCATCTCCGAGGCCTTTTTGCCCTTGACAATAAATACCGGTCTGATCAGCTGGTGATCTGCCGCACGCCAGGAAACTTCGCCGACAAGCGAGTTTATCTTGCGGCCGGCCTCATAGGACTTGATCACGTCAGGCGGATAGAAGGTGCCGGCGTTCTCTACGGCCTCAGCCCACAGGGCGAATTCCATGTAGGCATTTTCGGCTCCCCATTGCGGTTTGTAACCGTACTTCTTGTCGAAGGCCTCGACGAACATCTTGGCGAGCGGGTACTGGTCCTCCAGCGTCCACCAGAAGTCGGTGGCGGCATACACGCCGGCCAGCAGCCCACCACCCACTTGCGGGGCAAGGAACGGCACCTGATACGGCACCACCAGTTTCATCTTGTCCAGGATGCCGAATTGCTTGGCCTGCTGGATAGACAACACCGCGTCATGACCCCAGTTGACGTTGATCAGCACATCGGCGCCGGAATTGGCAACGTTGAGCAGATACGAGGAGAAGTCGGGCGAACCGAGCGGCGAAACCTGATCGGTAGCCGTCGTCCATCCTGCCGTGGCGAGATAGTCCTGGAACGATTTGGTGACAGTGTGCCCGTAGGTGTAATCGGGCGTCATATAGGCAACTTTCTTGTTTTTGCCAAATGTCTTAACCAGGACCGGGCCAAGCGCGGCAGCCGCGGTTTGGCCGTAGAAACACTGGCGGAATCCATAGCGTACGCAATCCTTGCCGGTGGTGTCGTTGGAACCGGAGATACCCGAAACGTACAGCACCTTTTCGCGCTGCGCGAGCTTGTTAAGCGCCACTGCGACCGCGCTAGAGGTGGCGCCGGTCATCAGTATTGCCTTGTTTTCGCTAATGAAGCGCTGCTGGGCCTGCACCGCGTCGTTCGGCTTGGCGGCAGAGTCGGCAACACCGTAAGTGACCTTCTTGCCCAGCACGCCTTTCTTGGACTTTGGCGAGATCTTCTTGATCAGCGGATTGCCTTCATTGATGTGCTCAATAGCAAGCAGATAGCCTTTGAGTTCATCCTCGCCCTGCAGTGCATAACCGCCGGTGCGTGGCACGGTAATGCCGATAAATACGGAGTCGCCGGAAGAACCGGCCGGATAGGTGCCGATAGCCGGATGTTCCGCTGCGAAAGCCCGACTTGCGAACCCGGTTGGTAGAGCCAGCGCACCTGCAACGGTCAAGCCGGTGCGAAGAAAGTTGCGGCGTTCAAGACTATAGGAATTTGACTTGCGGTTTGACATGACACTCTCCTTTTATGATTTTTGCTTTTTGTATTTGTTGCGAATGGAAGAAGTAAAACTCTATCATGAAACATGTAAACCCGATTAATGTCGGGGGGACGATAATACATTAGTTTTGGGATATTGGTTGTTGCAAAATGTCATGCGCCCAAGTGTTGCGAACCCGCCGTGTGTGGCGTCGCGTGACCAGGCAGATTCAAACAGAGCGTGCCGCCGGGACTAAATCCATGGTGGGTTCGAAGGCTTGAGCTGGGGATTACCGCAGTCGTTGCCGGTGACTTCGGACATTGCCCGGCTGAATCGCATTCCGATTCGTCAATAGTCTCTGAAATGTCAGAGTCCCTTATTTCAGAATGGAATAGTTGCCGAGCAATCGGCGATTGGGCGACTCAGCTGCTTGGGGCGGGTTTGTCGGTTTGCACCGTTCTTTCTTGCCGGTCATTACTGAATAAAGGTCGAGCGAAGTTTTCATCGAATCGCGCAAAGAACATTCTGGGGTAGAATGCGCGCCTTCAACATCCTTTAATATGCGCCCGTAGCTCAGCTGGATAGAGTATTGGTTTCCGAAGCCAAGGGTCACAGGTTCGACTCCTGTCGGGCGCACCATCTTTCAAAATATTCTTATTCTATAGGGGTTTTTTGCACCTTGACCTTGGCGCCAGGGCAGATCCGACTGTGCACTCCATAGTGGAGCTTGGCTAACTTCCGCTATGTGCAAAGCAGAAATACAACAGTAATCTGTAATGCATTTAGCAGAATTGGCACGACGAAATTTAATGGGATTGATTTTCGTTGCGTTTTGTTTCTGCCATAACACTTCCAGCCCAACCGGTCACTGAAACATCATTCTCGCCGGCATTTATCATCATCGCACGGAAGGAGTGGGATACCTTGGAATTACAGTATCTTTGCTTTTCTGCCCGGCGAAGCTTGCGGAGTGATTCCGGATAACCGGCAAAGGATGCCGGCAATTTGCCGGTCATCCTGAAACCGTATCGAGTGGCATGCGACGATTTCGCCTTTGGCAAAAAGCTCAGCAAGATAATAATGGACTTTGGACAGCGACAGGCCGACGGCTTCTGCTATGTCGGCATCAAGCTTTTCTCCATTCGCTTTCAGGTATTGAAGGATTTCGTGCATTTGATCTCCCCTGCTAACGTTAAATGTTTGTCCAGCCGAGAATATAGAGCTGCCATGTTACATTTGTGTGTTGGCAGCTGTAAACCATGTGTTTCACCCGATCATGGCAAAGCGAGACGATCCCTTTTCGTAACCCGGTTCCGGCGGCGCAAATAGACCCTCGCGCATTATCTGCCTTAAGTAGCATGTTTGTGCCGAATAAGTCTCTTGTTTGATAGCAATTACGGAAAGGTGGTGCACCAAAACCAAAGGGGCCGGGTGATATCACCCAGCCCCTGTTTATCGGCGGAAGTGCCTGGCTGACACGCTATTTCAGTTTATCGATACCCAGCATCTTCATAACGCCTTTTTCATAGAATGGATCGGTCGAGCCTTTTTTCAATTTGCGTATGAAATATTTTTCAAACGCGATCTTGGCCAGATGCACCCATGTGCCCTCGGAAAACCAGTTCACGTTGCGAGGCGGAATCTGCGGTATGGCCACGAATGCCACACCGCTATCGCCGAAGTCGGCCAGGCAGACCGCATTCCAGGTAGCCTCCTTGTCACCCTGCAGTCCATTCAATTCGGCGTGGATATTGTCGACTGTTGCCGTCACCATCGACTCGATCATGAAGCCGGTTTTGGGTGTGCCGGTCGGTACCGGAGTGGCTTCCACCGGCGGGATCGCGACACAAACACCCACCGCATAGATGTTCTTGTACTTGGGGTTGCGCTGATGTTTGTCCACGATGATGAAGCCTCTCGCCTGGGTCAGCCCCTCGATACCGAACACCGCATCGATTCCCTTGAACGCCGGCAGCATCATGCTGTAGGCGAACGGCAATTCGTGTTTGCGTTTTTCTACACCCATCTCGTCATGTTCGGTGACGAACATCTTGCCGGCTTCGACCTTGGTGACTTTCGCGTTGCATATCCATTTGATATGTTTGTCGCGCATGCCCGATTCCAGAATACCCTTGGAATCGCCCACGCCGCCCAGTCCGAGGTGGCCGATGTAGGGTTCTGAGGTAACGAAGGTCATCGGCACCTTGGTGCGTATCTTGCGGCGGCGCAGATCGGTTTCCATGATGAAGGCATATTCGTAAGCCGGACCGAAACAGGATGCGCCCTGCACCGCACCGACAACGATAGGGCCGGGATTCTTGGTGAAATCTTCCCATGCATCATGCGACTTCATCGCGTGGTCCACATTGCAAACAGAATAGGTATGTCCGCCGTTCGGTCCGAGACCCTCGACTTCATCGAAGGCCAGTTTGGGGCCGGTGGCAATGATCAGGTAATCGTAATCAACGGTTTTTCCGTCGTTAAGCTCAAGCTGATTTTTCTCCGGATGGACGCGCTTTACTCCGGTCGGAATAAAGTTGATACCTTTGCGTTCAAGATAGGTGCGCACCGGGAATTCGATATCCTTGCGCTTGCGCCATTTCACGGCCACCCAGGGATTGGAAGGTGTAAATTGAAAAGTCTCGCTGTCCGAGATAACAGTTACCTTGTCACCCTTGCCGATTTTTTCCTGCATTTCGTAAGCTGCCGGCATGCCGCCGATTCCCGCGCCCATGATTACAATGTGTGCCATGATGCCCCCCCAGTGTGGTTGATTTACATAACTAGCGATGGTCATTCTACGCCTAGACGTTGATATAACAACACCCCCAAAATATAAAGCTATACAATACTGTTTATCTCGGACAATCGGGCTCCGCCGCTTACACGTTCGATTTCGGACAAATCACGGGCGGAGAATATTTCTGCAAAGCCGGCTTGTTGTAACAACGCGCAAGCCTGCGCCGCCTGATCATAGCCGTGCTCAAAAATCAGCCAGCCTTTTGGATAGAGATGAGCTTTGGCTTGTGTGCAAATGAGCCGGATATCATCCAGTCCGTCAGCGCCGGAAATTAGTGCATCACGCGGCTCAAAGCGCACATCGCCTTGCGCAAGATGCACATCCCCAGCGGCAATGTAGGGCGGGTTGGAAATAATGACATCGAAACTTTCACCCTGTAACGCGCCGAACCAATCGCTAACCAGCAGGCGCACATTGGCGAGGTGATGTGTGTGCGTGTTGTGCAACGCCACTTTCAGCGCATCGTGCGAGGCATCCACCGCAATGATCTCGGCATTGGGGCGCGCGTGGGCGATGCTCAACGCGATTGCGCCGCTGCCCGTTCCCAGGTCCAATACCCGGCAGTTGCCTTGTTGCGGTATACGCTGCAAAGCCAGTTCGACCAGCAATTCTGTTTCGGGGCGCGGGATCAATGTTGCGGGTGATACTTTGAAAGCAAGGCCGTAAAACTCTCTTTCTTCCAGCAAATAGGCGATCGGTTCCCCAGCCAGACGCCGCACAAGCAATGCCATATATTGCGCATGCTGAGCAGCATCGAGTGATTGTTCGGGGTGGCTGAGCAGCCAGGCGCGATTCACCTGCAACACGGCTTGCAACAGGCATTGCACCTCGATGCGTGCGCTGCTGGAATCGATATTCAGCTCGCCTTCCAGCTGCCTGCTGTGGTTACGCAGAATGTCCTGTATGGACGATTTCATTTGAAAATTATGCGGAAGCGGAATTTCGCGCAGGGTGGGCAAGTACAAACTATCCGCCCTGCAAAATTAATTGAGGACATCTTCCGCCATTGCCGCCAGCTGTTCGGCCTGATGTTCTGCCATCAGCGCGCTGGACAATTCGCTGATATCGCCATCCATGACGGCATCCATTTTGTACAGCGTGAGATTGATGCGGTGGTCGGTAATGCGGCCCTGCGGGAAGTTGTAGGTGCGGATGCGTTCCGAACGATCGCCGCTGCCCACCAGGCTCTTGCGTGTCGCGGCAGTGGCGGCGTTTTGCTCGCGCACCTGTGCGTCCTTGATACGTGCCGCCAATACGCGCATCGCCTGTGCCTTGTTCTGGTGCTGCGAGCGCCCGTCCTGGCATTCCACCACCACCCCGGTAGGCAGGTGGGTGATGCGCACTGCCGAATCGGTCTTGTTGATGTGCTGGCCACCCGCGCCGGATGCGCGGAATGTGTCGATGCGCAGGTCGGCAGAATTCAATATCACATCATTTACTTCATCCACTTCAGGCATGACTGCCACAGTGCACGCCGAGGTATGCACGCGGCCCTGTGTTTCAGTGGCCGGTACACGTTGCACGCGATGCGCGCCGGATTCGAATTTCAGCACCGAGTAAGCGCCCTGTCCGTCTATGCGCGCGATGATCTCCTTGTAGCCGCCCATTTCCCCGGGGCTCTCCGAGATCACTTCCACCTGCCAGCGCTTGCGTTCGGCAAAACGGGAATACATGCGGAACAGGTCGCCGGCAAACAGCGCCGCCTCGTCCCCGCCGGTGCCGGCGCGAATTTCCAGAAATACGCCACGCTCGTCATTCGGGTCTTTGGGCAGCAATTGTTTTTGCAATTCACTGTCAAGTTGAGCCAGGTTCGCTTCGCCCTGCTTGATCTCGACTTCGGCAAACTCCCTCATTTCGGGGTCTTTGGCCATTTCCTCGGCCGCCCCGATATCCGCCTGGCATGCCAGATAGGTGTGATACAACTCAACGACCGGTTCCAGTTCGGCACGCTCGCGGTTCAGCTTGCGAAACGTATCCATGTTTTTGGTGGCTTCTTCGGTACTCAGGAGTTGATTGACTTCAAGCAGTCGCTCGCTCAGTTGAGCGAGCTTGGCGGTAATACTGGGGTTCATTCGGCTGGGGTTTACTCGTCGTGGTGGAGGTGATAAAGGCGGTGGATCACCTCAAGGAAAGCTTCGCGGTCTCCGCTTTGCGCCTGGTTGAGCGCGTGGGTGGGCGCGTGCAAAAATTTGTTGGTCAGGCTGCTGCTCATGGTTTCCAGCACCTTTTCCGGATTCTCGCCCTTGGCCAGCATGCGCAGTGCTTTTTCGACTTCCACGCGGCGGTGGCGTTCGGCATGGTCGCGCAGCGCGCGTATGGCGGGGACTGCTTCGCGGGATTCCATCCAGTGCAGAAAATTAGACACACTGGAGTCGATGATCACCTCGGCTTCCTTGACCGCTCCCTGGCGTGCATCCAGGCCGTCCTTCACCACTGCGGCGATGTCGTCCACGGTGTACAGGAACACATCATCCAGTGTGGAAACTTCCGCTTCCACATCGCGCGGGACGGCCAGATCCACAATGAACAGGGGGCGGTGTTTGCGCGCCTTGAGCGCGCTCTCCACCATGCCCTTGCCGAGGATAGGCAACTGGCTGGCGGTACAAGTGACGATAATGTCGTGGTGCGCCAGTTGTTCCGGCAGATCGGTCAGCGTGATCGCCGTGCCGTTGATGCGCCGTGCCAGTGTTTGCGCGCGCTCCAGCGTGCGGTTGGCGACGGTAATATGTTTGGGTGAGCGCGCGGCGAAATGCACCGCATTGAGTTCGATCATTTCCCCCGCGCCGATGAGCAGCACGCGCTGTTCGGAGATACTCGGAAAAATACGCTCGGCCAGCCGAACCGCAGCGGCGGCCATCGACACCAGGTTTGCGCCGATTTCGGTCTGGGTACGCACGTCCTTGGCCACCGAAAATGTGCGCTGAAACAATTTGTGCAGCAGGAAGCCCAGCGTGCCCGCTTGTTCGGCCTGGCGTACCGCCTGCTTCATTTGACCGAGGATCTGCGGTTCGCCCAGCACCATGGAATCCAGCCCGCTTGCCACGCGGAAAGAATGCTTCACCGCCTGTTCGCGAGGCAAGGTATAAAGATAGGGTTCGATTTCCTGGCGGGGCAGGTGATGATATTGGGCCAGCCAGTCAATGGCATGCCCCGGGTGCGCGGCATTGCAGTACAGCTCCATCCTGTTGCAGGTGGACAGGATCGCTGCTTCTTTCGCCGCACCGTTTTCCACCAGGTCGCGCAGCGCGTTCTCCATCCCGTCCTCATTGAACGCGACCTGCTCGCGCACGGCCAGAGGCGCGGTTTGGTGGTTGATACCAAAGGTGAAGAGCTGCATCTCTAACGCATCCCGAACGGTGAACTGCAAAATTGCTGCGGATTATAGACCGAACGGCGCCGTAATGCCATCCGGCCGGGCGGGCCTAACCCGGGTTTTCCTCGGGTATTCGGGCTAGAATGCGCGCCAGAAAAATTCCCGGAAGAATCGTCCCGTATGGCCATCAAAGCAACCGTGTTCAAAGTCATGCTCCAGATTGCCGACATGGACCGTCATTATTACGCCGATCACGCGCTGACGCTGGCGCGCCATCCATCTGAAACCGACGAGCGCATGATGGTGCGCCTGATCGCCTTCGCGCTGTATGCCGACGCAGGGCTGGCGTTCGGCAAGGGCATAAGCAGCGACGACGAACCCGACCTGTGGCACAAGGACCTCACCGGTGCGATCGAGCGCTGGATAGAGGTTGGCCTGCCCGATGAGCGCATCATCCGCAAAGCCAGCGGACGCGCAAGCCATGTGGTGGTGGTCAGTTACGGGCGCGCCGCCGATATCTGGTGGAACGAGAACCGCGATAAATTGCAACGCCTGAACAATCTCACCGTGCTCAAGCTGGCCAGCGAAACCACGCTGGCCCTTGCCGCGCTGGCCAGCCGCACCATGCAACTGCAATGCACGATACAGGAAGGCCACATCATGGTGACCAGCGATGCCGGCATGATAGAGATCGAGCCGAAAGTATTGCAGGGTGACTTTCGACCGGCATCATGAAGAACCAGGAATGAATCGGGGATGACCGCAAAACCATTGCCATGCCCTTGCGGTGGCGCCGACTATGCCACTTGCTGCGGCCGCTATCACAACGGCGAACCGGCCCAGGATGCCTTGACGCTGATGCGCTCGCGCTACAGTGCCTATCTGCTCAAGCTGGAACCGTATCTGCTCGCCACCTGGCATGACAGTACCCGTCCCGCCGCTCTTGATCTCGCAATGGACAACACGAAATGGATAGGACTTGAGATCAGGAAGCACAATGCTGAATCAGCTGATAGAGCCACGGTGGAATTCGTCGCACGCTACAAGATCGGCGGCCGTGCCGCGCGCCTGCATGAGATCAGCCGCTTTGTACGCGAGGATGGACGTTGGTTTTATCTTGACGGGGAATTTATTAACGCAACGAATGATTGAACTGAATCTTGCAGGAGCGGGCCATGCCCGCTATTGGTTTTGGTTCGCGGGCATGGCCCGCTCCTGCAAGCAACTTACCCGATAGAGCGCGGAGATTCAATCGGGGCTGGCCCTCCAATGCTGCTCCGGCAGCCCCTGTTTCAGGAATAAGCGTTTAGCGCTCTGCAGTTGTTCTGGCGTACCTGACGCGTAAACATCGAAGCGATGCAGGTTGGGATAATCGCGGACGATAGTGGCCAGCGCCGTTTCGACATCGCTTGTTTGCTCGTGCGGAATATAGTTGAAATTGTCCAGCGCATCCGCCCATGAACGGCACAGGTTGTTCTGATAGTGCCCGGCATCGTCCGCCAGCCAGTGCAAGTCTATAGACTCGGCCAGATCGAGCGACATCGCATGCTGAATCAGGCTTTTGATCGGCGCGAAACCCACACCGAATGCGACAAAGATAAGAGGGCGGGCAGAAGCGTCTTCCAGCACGAATTCGCCATAGGGTCCTTCCACCTCCACACTGTCATTCACTTTCAATCCGTCGAACAGCAATTCCGAAAAAGCATCGTCCGGTTTGCGCAATATCTGGATCTCAATGTGCCTTTCCTCGCACGGACAGCTGGCAATCGCATATTCACCGCCCACGCCCTGCGCCGACAAACGAACCGACTGCCCGGCAAGAAAATGCAGGCGCTGGCTGCGCGGTGCCTGCAAATGCAGCGCGGCCACCTGCGGATTGAACACTTCCACCGACTTGACCCTGGTCGCCAGTTGCTGTTCCTGGATGTCTTGCGCGCCGGCCACGCCGGCCTCGATCACCACGTCATTGACTGCCGTGCAGGAACACATCAGGATCACGCCGGTATCCTTCTCTGCCTGGCTCAATACATAGTCATGTGCATGGACTTTCTTCACTTCGCCTGAAATCAACCGCGCCCGGCATTCGCCGCAATTGCCGTTGCTGCAACCGTAGTTGAGCGACACCCCGGCACGCAGCGCGGCTTCCAGTAGCGTGTCATTACCCTCGACGGTAAATTCGTGCCCGCTGGGGCGAATGGTGACTTGTGCCGACATGATCTTGAGTATCCTTTCCTTTGCGATAACTGCCTGTACTTTTGCTGCATCGGGCGGCATTTCCGCCAAATGGCGCACGATGAATGCGCGCAACCTGTGCAATGCATGACGCGTCTCCTTGCTCTGGCCTTCTTCGATCTCGTCGATCTTTTCGTCCAGCCACGATAACACCTGGCTGTAATGCATCAGCAGCGCTTTGGTGGCGGCATACTCGTTGCCCAACTCCAGCAGGCGAGCCGATAACACCTCCTTGTCCGGCATGGCACGTTCGAACACGCGCTTGCCGAAGGCTTTCTCCTTGATTTCGGTGACGCGGCGCAATTCCGCATCGTCTTCCCATTTCGCACCGGGAAAAGCTCGCAGCAACTCGTTCAGCTCGATCATGCCGTCGAAGGTGTCCAGCGTGCCGCCGCGTATCATTTCCTGCAAGGCGTGGCGGGATATTCCAACCAGCCTGGTAACGCGGGAAAGAGGAAGAAAATGGCTCATGAGAACATCTTAACGTTAGTACGCAAATTGTGAAACTACACTTGTTCTAATGGTAGGAGCGGGTGCTACCCGCGAATAAAACGACAATCGGGGGCAGCACCCGCAAGAGGTACGTCGTGGTTGTACCAAAGGCAGGCAATCCACTACGCAGCAAGCTGCGTGTGGAATTGACACTAAGGGGCTAATAACAAAGTCAGGCAATTTGCTACTCAACAAGTTGAGTGCAAAGTTGACACAGCCCCAACCACGCACGCAGGGCCCGCTCCTGAATAAAAGACGTTTCATCATCCTACGCGGCTTCTGCTAAAGTCAGGCAATGGGCAAATTGACTTTGGATCGTATCCTGCAATCGCAGGGCTTTGGCACACGCAAGTGGTGCGGTGAACTGGTCGCCGACGGAGAGGTGAGCATCGCGGGACAGGTCGTCACCGACAACCGCGCCGCCATCGAGACCGACGGACTGGTATTCACCATATTCGGCGAGTCATGGGCCTATCGCGAACATATCTATATCGCGTTGAACAAGCCGGCCGATTTCGAGTGTTCGCGGAAGGCGAGTCACCACCCGGGTGTGTTGACCATCCTGCCGGAACAATTTACGCGGCGCGATGTGCAGCCGGTGGGCCGTCTCGATCACGACACCACCGGCCTGTTGCTGATGTCGGATGACGGGCCGTTCATCCACACCCAGTCTTCGCCCAAACGGCACATCCCCAAAGTCTATGTTGCCACCACGCATGATCAGGTCACGACGGAGCTGGTTGCAAAATTATTGTCCGGCGTGAAACTCCACGACGAACCGGCACCGCTCGCAGCATTGACATGCAACATGGTCGATAGCCACAGCGTCGAGCTTGTGTTGGAGCAAGGTAAATACCATCAGGTCAAGCGCATGCTGGCTGCCGCCGGCAACCATTGTGTCGCGTTGCGGCGCACCCAGATAGGCAACTTGAAACTGGAGGAGCTGGGTTTGGCGGAAGGCGAATGGTGTTATCTCGACGATGCTCAACTGGCATTGTTGACAGCGGCCTGAATCACTTCCAATTCCTGATGCCATGTTTGTAGGAGCGTGCCATGCCCGCGAACAATATGGCTATCGCGGGCATCACCCGCAAGGGATACGCCGTGGTTGTACCAAAGGCAGGCAATCCACTACGCAGCAAGCTGCGTGTGGAATTGACACTAATGGGCTAATAACAAAGTCAGGCAATTTGCTACTCAACAAGTTGAGTGCAAAGTTGACACAGCCCCAACAACGCACGCAGGGCCCGCTCCTACCGGATTTTATTAAGATGAGTGCCAGCCGTCCGGAGTAAAATCCGCCTTCGTTCATAACGCCGATCGCAAATGTCTATCCAGTGGTTTCCCGGTCATATGACCTCGGCGCGCAGAAAAGCGGCCGAAACGATGGAGTTCACCGATGTCGTCATCGAGGTGCTCGACGCACGCCTGCCCGAAGCGAGCTGCAATCCGATGATCACCGAACTGCGATTGCATCGCCAGCGCCCCTGTCTGAAGATACTCAACAAGGCCGATCTTGCCGATCCCGAAGCCACCAAAGCCTGGCTGAATTTTTACAACAAACAGCCGGGGGTCAAGGCGGTGGCAATGAGTTGCAAGAACGCCAGCGATGCCGCCAGGGTGCCAAACCTGTGCCAGCCGCTCGCCCCGCATCGCGACAGCACCCACAAACCGCTGCGCATGATGATCATGGGCATTCCCAATGTCGGCAAATCGACGCTGATGAATATGCTGCTCAAGCGTCGCGTCGCGAATGTCGGTGACGAACCCGCCGTGACCAAATCACAGCAGTGCCACAAGCTGAACGACCATATGACCCTGACCGACTCGCCCGGCCTGTTGTGGCCCAAGATCGAGAAGCCGGAAGATGGCCTGAAGCTTGCCACCATACACGCCATCGGCCGCAACGCAGTCATCGAAGAAGAGGTGGCCGAATTTCTCGCCGCCACACTGCTTGAGCGTTATCCGGGCCTGCTTGCCGCGCGTTATGGTATTGCCGAGGCGGGGCTGGACGGTGTGGATGTGATTGAAGCCATCGCAAAGAAGCGCGGTTGCCTGCTCAAAGGGCGGGGTGGTGAACCTGATCTGGAAAAAGCGGCGATGATATTGCTGACCGAATATCGCAGCGGCAAACTGGGCCGTATCAGTCTCGAGACGCCGGTGGTGGACTCGGCCACACTGTAACTGACAAACGACAAGGCCGGCATAAAGCCGGCCTTGTCACTCATGCGGGGGTTGAATACGGATTAAATCCCTTCTCAGTCACCACGATCACCACGATCACCACGATCTCCGCGATCTCCGCGATCTCCGCGATCTCCGCGATCACCACGGTCTCTGCCCAGGTTTCCTTCGTCCCTGCGATCATGGCCCCTGTCTTCATGATCCCGGCGATCGTCGTTCCGATGCTCTTCATCACGGCGATCGTGGTAATTCGGTTGATACCTGCCCTCTTTCACGAAGTATACCGGTCGATTGCACGCGTCATACCTGTGGCAATACCTGGCCCAGTGCCTCGCTTGATTGGGTGGAATATGCAAATACAAGGGTTCGACCACTTCGCCGCGGCGTCGGGGGACAATCATCATCGGCTGTACATTGATAACCTGTGGAGGAGGGGCATTGCCGAACTGCACCTGGCCATAGACACCGGGGCTGATTTCGCCCCCGACATTCAGGTTGATGATGGGGGTACCGGCGCGGGCTGACAAACTGGCAAGCGTTAATATGACAAAAGATGCGGCTGCAATGGACTTCATGATTTTCCTTTCATAATTGTTTGCTGTATAACGCGCCAACCCGGTTTGCCGCTGACATCATCGTGCGTGTGTTGCACAGTTGTATTGTATCGACATCCGTCGGAACGGGTGAACGGCTTGATTCCGGAGCGATATTTTTCGTTCAGCGTATGGAGCGATCGTGTTGCCGTACCTTTATGATTTTCCTTGATGTTGGGCGAGGTATATCATCGGCGAAAATATCCCGTTGCCCTGCAAAGCGAAACACGGGATTCCATTTTTCAGGCTCAGGCTAAACGACAAGAGGCTAACTTGACTTCGATCCAAAGCGTTCTGGCCGCGTTTGCCATCATCCTGGTCGATCTGCTTGGCCGTGCAGGCCTGGACAAGGTGCTGGCGGTAGCGGGCGGACCCACCATGGTGGCGCTTTGGGCGCAGTTGCAGTCGGTGGTTGAACTGGTCAGCGCGGTGACGATGGCAGGGGTGTTGCAGGGACTGACGGTGCTGATCACACAGGTGGACACGGCTCGCGACGAACGCAATCTGTTGCGGGATGCCCTCAAGCTGGGTTTGGCAACCTCGCTGGCAGTCGCGCTGGTGGTGGCGTTGGCTTCACCCGAACTGGCAGTCTGGCTGACACGCGGCAGAATTGAAAATGGATTATTTGTGCTGGCGGCACTGGCCGGTTGCATCACGGTCGTTCCGGCCACACTCAATGCCTATTGGCTGGGCAAACATCAGCAGCAGCGCATGCTGTTACTGGCGTTGCTGGCCAGCATGATATTGCTGCTGGTTGCGGCGTGTGCATGGTTCGGCATATCCCTGCGCGGCCTGATGTGGGTACAGACGCTCTTGCTGGCGGTTTTGGGCCTGGTGATCTGGCACTATCTGCAAAAGTTGTCGCAACCCAGAAACGAACACGGCAGGGAATATTTCCAGAAGCTGACGAAGTTCGTGCCGGTGGGTCTTGCCATCGGCATCATGAGCCCGGTGTCGATGCTGCTGGTGCGCGGCATGCTGTCGGGCTCGATTTCGTGGAACGATGTGGGATTTCTGCAGGCATTGTGGCGCTCCACCGAGTGGGTGACCGCCACTTCCGCAGGCGTGTTGTCGCTGATCTTCCTGCCGCGTTTCAGCAGCACTTACGGCTCGGCGCGATTCAACCGCGAAATGCTGCGTGCCGGCGTGATGGTGCTGATCCCGGCGGCATTTTTTCTGCTGCTGATCTACTTCAACCAGCGCTTCATGCTGGCGCTGCTGTATGACACGCGTTTTGTGGTGAGCAACCAGGCGGCGGCGCTGATCATGCTGGGCAGCTGGATACGCATCGCGTCGTGGCTGTTTCTGTTCGGGCTATTCTCCGCGCACCGGACCCGCCTGATCATGGCGGGCGAGATTTTGTCACTTCCGCTTTACGCGTTTTTATTGTGGCTGTTTGCCGACGGGATGACACTGGAGCGCACGGCATGGCTGTATGTGGCCAGTTATCTTGTATATCTCGGTTTCAACGCTGCTGCGTTGCTGTATTCATTGCGCAGAACCAGTATCGACGGGAGCGAAGTCGACCTTGCGTAGCCCCGGCATCTTGCCGGCAGCAACTATTGCCGCGGGAAAAATATCGATGGGGTTTGTCCGCCCTTGGCAAATTGCCCGTGCAAATTGTGTACAATCCTGCAAGAAATGAGGTTTCGTGCGCAACCCCGGGGCAGGGACGGTTGCCCGAATTACACACTTCACCCGTGTTCGGTGAAATGAACGACAAGGAGCGACAGATGGCAAAGTTCACACAAATGGCTCATGGACTCTGGATGGTGGCGGTGATCGCCGGACTTGCGGGTTGCGGCGAGAGCGAGCAGGCAAAGCCCGCACCCAAGCCGGCTCCGCCACCGCCGATGCCGCATACTGTCGGCGGTTCGGTTTCCGGGCTTCCCGGCAGCGGACTGATACTCCAGCTTAACGGAGCGAACGACCTGCCGGTCGGCGCCAACGGAAAATTCAGTTTCCCCAAAGCCCTGGCCAAAGGAAGCGCCTATGCCGTCTCAGTCAAGGCCTCGCCTTCCATCCCGGTTAAACAGACTTGCAAGGTCGATCAGGGCAACGGCAACATGGCCAACACAAACATCAGCAACATCGTCGTCACTTGCACCACCGTGAGTTTTGCCGTTGGCGGAACCGTTTCCGGACTTGCAGGCAAGGGGAAGAGGACAGAACTGGTGTTGCAGCTGAATGGGGCGAACGACCTGACGATCACAAGCAATGGCAAATTCATTTTTCCCGATGTTCGGCTGCCTGATGGCAGTGACTACAGCGTGTCGATCAAGCAAGCGCCGGCCAAGGAAAAGTGCACGATCAAGCCCGCCAGTCTGGCTTTTGACAGGGATACGCTGAATATCGTCTCCGTCAGCTGTTCCAAAAATGGCAGGCGGAAATAAGCGGGGACATCGTGCCGGGCAACACACCTCACGGGTATCGGGAAAATAATTTTTAGTTTCGGCGTTATCTTCCGATTGGGATTCTGTATAATTAAAAAGCCAATGAGGCACAGCAAATTCACTGATGTTTAGCATAAATCTTGATTAACCGATGAAATTCCCCCTGCCGGAACAGCACCTGATTCTGGACTGGAAGCGCCGACTTGTGTTCTGGAGCGGGGCTGTCAGCGTGGGGCTGGTTGCGATACTGTTTGCGGTTGCCTCGAATTGGGCGAACGACGTGTTTCACAAGATGCTGGCCATTTCGCCTTATCTGCCGCTGCTGGTCACGCCTCTCGGACTCGCGCTGATCGTCTATATAACCCGAAAGTACTTTCCCGGAGCACAGGGCAGCGGCATTCCGCAGGTCATTGCATCGCTTGACCCGAAAGAAAGCAGCAAAGTACGCGAACAGGTACTGTCGTTGCGCGTGACGATAGGGAAAATCCTGCTTACTATCTTTGGGCTGATGTGCGGGACTGCGGTTGGCCGCGAAGGCCCCACCGTGCAAATCGGCGCATCCATCATGCACAAACTGGGCAGTCTTGCCCGCTTTCCCAAGCACGATCTGGAAAAAGGACTGATCCTCGCCGGTGCCGCCGCCGGCGTTGCTGCCGCGTTCAATACGCCGTTGGCGGGTATCGTGTTCGCCATCGAAGAGATGAGCCGCTCCTTCGAAGAACACAACAGTACAACCATCCTGATGACGGTGCTCATCGCCGGTATCGCTTCGCTTGCCGTGCTCGGGAATTATTCCTATTTTGGCCATACTTCCGAATCGATGGGTTTCGGCAAGGAATGGTATGTGGTCGTCTTTTGCGGCATTATCGGGGGGCTGCTGGGCGGCGTGTTCAGCCGTACGCTGATCGAAGTCAACAAAGGCCTGAGGGGCCGCATTGGTGCCTGGATTCATGATCAGCCGGTTGCATTCGCTGCAGTCTGCGGCTTGTTGCTGGTGCTGGTGGGGCTGGCTTCGGGCAACAACACTTACGGTAGCGGATACATTGAAGCAAAAACACTGGTCGATGGCAATTCGACATTGCCGGGAAGCTACGGTCTGCTGAAAATGATCGCCACGGCGATTTCCTACGTCAGCGGGATACCCGGTGGAATCATGGCGCCCACGCTGTCCGCTGGCGCGGGATTCGGCGCCAACATTGCGCCATTCTTTCCCTCCGTCCCGGTGGGCGCAACCATCATACTCGGCATGGTTGCCTATTTTTCCGGCGTCACGCAGGCGCCGATCACTGCCTTCGTGATCGTCATGGAGATGATCGATAATCACGAAATGGTATTGCCGCTGATGGCTGCCGCCTTCATTGCCAAAGCCTGCTCGCGGCTGGTCTGCCCGACGCCGATATTTCATACGATGGCGGAGAATTTCATCTACAAGCCGCCACCAGCCAAGAAGGATGTTGGTACCCAGACTGCGTTCATTCAAC
>Ga0307376_10000092_pt1 | contig 133038 bp, 137 predicted proteins | sample TR2MG_FD_202536 | JGI IMG/M metagenome (GOLD analysis project Ga0307376, IMG submission 202536) | Soil microbial communities from Risofladan, Vaasa, Finland - TR-2 | ecosystem: Environmental > Terrestrial > Soil > Coastal area > Acid sulfate soil | place: Finland: Risofladan, Vaasa...
GTGCAGGCGGCCTAGCCGGTGTCGCGCGGAAAACAGAAAGGGCAGCCGAGGCTGCCCTTTGTTTTGTTTGGTGCCGGGAGCCGGAATCGAACCGGCACGCTATTGCTAGCGCGGGATTTTGAGTCCCCTCGCTAATTCGGTATAACGCCTTTATCGACAATCGGTTACAAAAGCCTTAGGGTATTTTCTGGTCAATTTTGGTCAAGAGGATGCCATGGCAAAACGAAAAACCCAAGACGAACGAATTGTCGAACGCAACATTACTCAACGATGTGGGGGCTACTCATATCGTGTACGCATGAATGTCGCCGGAATTCGAATCGATGAAACCTTCGACACACTTGAAGAGGCACGTGCTTTCCGGGACAGAAAGCGCGCCGATCTCGCGATGGACCCCACGGCCAAGTTGGTGCTTCAGGGCCGCGAAACAAAGCGTGAGGCGGCCAAGCTCACGCTAAATACGCTCCTGACACGATATTCGATAGAGGTAACCGCCAACAAGAAAGGAAAAATGGTGGAGTTGCCGCGCATCAAGAAGCTTCAGCGGTTCGATATTGCCGCCTTGCCGGTTCAGTTGATTGACCGTGCAAGCCTTCTCCGTTTCATGGAAGCAGGATCGAAGGAAGGCTGGTCTTCCTGCACCCTCAGGAAATACGTGATGCTGATCTCAGGGGTTTTTACCACCGCGACAAAGCGTTGGGGTTACAGCTTTGAGAATCCCGTGCGAGCCATTGAAGTGCCGAGCAATGGCATTGCCAGAAATCGAAGGCTGGAGGCGGGAGAGTATGACCGACTGCTGGCCGAAATGAAGCGTTGCCGGAGTGCTTACATGCCTGCGCTTTTCATCTTGGCCGTGGAAACTGCTGCGCGGCGCGGAGAATTGCTTAAGCTGGAATGGCGTAACGTCAATCTTGGCACATCGACGGCAACATTGTTGGACACCAAGAACGGAGAGGACAGGATTATTCCCCTGTCCTCTCTCGCCCGGCAGACCTTGCTGGGACTTCCACGTTCGATTACCGGACGCGTTATCCCGCTGGAAGAGCACCAGGCCCGGAGCGCTTTTGAGGCCGCCAAGCAACGGGCGCTGCATCTGTATGGGAAGGAGTGCAACGACGCCGGAAAAATTCCCGATCCAGGCTACCTCAATGACCTACGTTTTCATGATTTACGCCACGAGGCCACGACCCGGTTATTTGAGCGTGGATTCGATATGATGGAAGCTGCCAGCGTCACCGGCCACAAGACTCTTTCAATGCTTAAGCGTTATACACACCTTCGCGCTGAAGACCTGGCCCGGAAATTGGGCTAACAAACCTGCCGCTGGCCGTCGAGGTATTCCCCGACGCTACGGATCAGAGCCAGGGGCGCATCAGCCTTCTTGACCTCAAGTTTTGCCTTGGCGGCCTTTTTTTGCTCCCAGGAGGAAAACAGGGCTCTTTGTGCTGCCTCAATCTCTGCCAGTGCTGCACTCAGTTCTGCGTTAGTAATGCGCTTCTGCTTTGACTTCGCCATGGTAAACCCCCTTGAGTTGAATCGTTATCGCCCGAAAAGCGCCGCGCCGAGGCCCGCCGAGGCGGGTTGGGATTGCGGCTGCGCGGGAACGGCACCAGGCGCTTGAGTAGGTGCCGCTTGCTGCTGAATCTGCGGAACTGCCGGCAGCGTATTGCCTGGCAGCTTCGCCCCCGCGAGCACGTCCGACGATTGCGGGCGAGTCCAGTTCATGGCGTAGCCGTTGAGCATTTGGCGCGACGCATCGCCGATGGCCATATCGATCTTGCCCTGGACGTTCAAATCGCCGTTCATTGCGCTAATCGCGTCGTTGTACTTGCCGATTGTGTCGCTGACCGAGTTGCGCGCCGCCAGACAGGCCGCGCCCAGGGCGGCTTTCTTTAACCCGTCGATCACGCCGTCCACGCCCACTGAAAACAACCCCAGGGGGTCGGGGATCAACTTGGACAAATCGAGGTTGGCAACAGCCAGGCCGCCCAAGCAGCTATCCGGGCTGGACGCGCTAAAATACTTGCTCGGATCGGGCGACGTCATCGCCACCAGGCGCACTTTGTCGTTGACTGCTGTGGCAAGGGTTTTTTGGAGATCATCACAACCAGGCCGAGGGTTTGGATTGAGCATGGATGCGATTTCCGAATGTGCAGACAGGGCCAGGCCAACGCTTATACCTGCAATTAACCACGCAATGCGTCGGATGTGGGTTTTTAAGATCATTGTTCGCTCCTAAGTTATTGGTTGAACAGCCGCGCCCAGAAGCCCTTGCTTCGCTCGGCATCCAGGGCCTCTTTGTACCTGCCGATTGTCTCGCGGGCCTTCTTGATCTGGCCTGCCTGGTCGGGCCTGTGCTCCAGGAGGCGCAACGCCCCAGTCACTTCGCCCACGAGCCGTTTCATCCAAGCCTCGCGCTCCCGCGCTTCCATAAGTTGGTCATCCCGGTCAGCAAGCAATCGACGCAAAGCGACAAGCTCAGCCGTCAAGGCCACATCGCCAGAATGTGCCGCTACCTGTTGCCCGTCGCCTTTCAGTTCGCCAAAGACGCGCAACAGCTCCGAGGTATCGATCATCGGCGAGCTATCTCCGTCCTTTTCGACCGTCAAGAGACCTGGCGTTATGTACCTCTTGTAGAGGTGCTGACGGGATATTCCTGCCAGCCGTGCGGCCTCGGAAATGCTGACCTTTGCCACTGGGCTACACCCGACTTTTCAGTTCGTCCAGAAAGTCCGCCGCCGACTCGATCAAGCAGTCTGGGCCATCGACCGGGCCAGCGTGCCGCCCATCCTCGATCTCTTCCAGCAGCCCGGAAGCCTGGCTCAATACACGGGCGCAGGCTGCATGATCGGCCAGGAAGGGAGTCTCCAGGCCTGCCGCCTGGTAGCAGGCCGGGGCCTCCAGATCAAACCTGCGTTTTAGCCGGGCCTCGAATTCCATCCGCTCGGCGTCCTGGCCTATGCTGCTGAAGTGTTTAGCTGTAAAAAACATTGTCGACTCCTATAATCGCTTGACATTAAATCATCTGTAAACACTATCAACGGCCCAAATACACGGCACTTATGGACTCGCGGCCATGACCTAATTCATGGCTAATTTGCAGCCGCGCGGCCAAGTCCTGCGCCTTCTGTTCTGGTGTCAACTCCTTGGCTGTTAATCCGCCCTTGGCCGGACATTCCCAGCCCATCAATTCCTTGTACCTGGTCTGAGCGTACTCATGGCGCAGGCCATGCAGCTTGCTCATGCCTGCCCGGTTTGTGGCGTATTCGTACTGTTTCAGCCGTTGGATGTAGCTTTGATCCTTGGGAATCATCGATCCAGACCCGGCCAGGGCCGCAGCTCTGGCGAGGACTTCCCGCTGCCGGTCATTTGTGATGGGAACCTCGCGCCCACGACCTCCCTTGGCCCATGCTGGTTTGATCATGATTTTGCCGGGGCCGCCCGCCATGGCGTAGCCTGGTTGGAACTTCAAGCACTCCTCCCGGCGCAGGCCAAAGGCCCTTTGCAACTCCAGCGATATGCGCAACCGCTCATCCTTGATCTTAGCCAGGGCCTCGGGTGCGATCTCCTTTGCCTTGCTGACATTCGTTACAAACACGCGCCGCTCTATTGCAAGGGCGGAATTCGTCCTGGGTATCACGCTGGCCTTGTTGACCTTCTCCGCCCACCACCGCATATGCGACATGCGGTTTTTGATCGTTGCGGCGCTCAGTCCCTCGGTTTTCCAGCGATTCAGCAAGTATTGGATTTGCTTGGGCTTCAAGCTGGCGGCGCCCATGTTCCTAAACCCACCCTCTAGGAGCTGTTTTCCAACTTGGATCAATATGTCCTTCCGGGCGGCCTGAGTCGAAAAACTCCCGTCCCGGTTCCTGTTTGTCAGCTCGACAAGCTCTTTAACTAGAAGATGTTTCATATTCGGTAAGTGTTATACAAAATTCCACGAACCACGATTCGTGGAAGGGTGGCCGAAAAACCGGAGCTTTCCGGCAACGAATCGCCTCCTGAGAGGCTTTTTGCTGCTACTTTTGTTGCGACAGTCTGTGTCATCGCCCGCGCCTGTTGGCGTCATTACAAGTACGCTGAAGCGGACTGTTGTTCCGGCTTGGCCTGAGCCTCTGCCAGTGGTGTTACTTCCGGCACGGCTTCCGCCGCTGCCGGTGTTTCTGTTGCCGGTGCCGCCGATGTTTCAGGCGACGCTGTTACTACTTGCTGAAGGCTGTCATGTGCGCTTTCGCCTGCTGTCGATTGCTTGACAGCCGACGTGTCAGCACCGTTGTAAATGCGCTGACCGTAGGCCTTCACACATTCAGCAATGGTGGGCATCTTCGCGGCTTCCAGAATCATCGCCGATGCAACTAGCGACAATTCAGGACGCATTCCGATGACACCCTGGGCGGCTTTGCGTGTTGCCTTTACTGCCGTTTCAGCTTCTGGTGACACCGGGATTTTTACTTCGCCCGATGGTTCCAGCTTCCGAAACGCTGAACCGTCATACTGGTAGAGCCCCGGTTCGTACTGCTGTTGCTGTGTTTCATTCACTTTTTCATTTTCCTTTATCAGTTAACCCACATTTCGCGAGATGCGCGGCGTTGGATGCCATGTTTCCGTCTCTTCTCAAACAGCCGATGTTTCCTGGCTTCTAGAGTGATGTTGCACCCGACGGGGGTGGTCTGTTTTCAGAGATAAACAGACAAACTACAAACTCTGTGCCGCCTTGTCCCGAGCGGTTTTCAGCCGCTTGGCCTTCTCTACGCTGAAATTCTGGCGGCGGCGTGCTGCGCGCACCGCCGCTCGCGCTTGCTCGGTTTCGATCTTGTATTTCTCGATCAAGGCCGCCAGGTCGGCGGCGCGCTTGCGCTCGGTGGCCAGCGCCTCGGCCAACTTCTTCCGCTTAGTTTCGCCGTCCCTGATTTGCTGCTGTAGGGCCTCGATTTCATCTGCTTTGTCGTCGCCAAAAAATCCCATGTCCTGCCTCCCGTTACTTGGTACCCATTGTCACGTGGGAGAGGGCAAGAGTGCTCCATCTCAGTTATCCTGCCTTTTACCGAATTCGCCGCCATCACTACCAAATCGCCTCCGCAAGCCTCAGCATTTAGCCATTCGTGCTGAAGCGTCACTACCTAACTCCGCTACGCTCCATTTGGTAGAGACGCTTCGCGTTAAAACCGGCGCGGAGCGCGCCAGAAAGGCATCTCGCATGTTGCTCGACAAAATCAAAAGCTTCGCCCTCGCCTTGGCGCTCGGTCTCCTGGCCACTACCTTCGCCACCTTCGGCGGGCTCAAGTTCGTGGCCGCTCGCCACCATGCAACCGTCCCGGATGCCTGGCGCTTCGCTTTCGCCCAGCCTGTCTCCCTGTGGCCCGACGACATGCAGGGCATGGGCCTGATTGCCCTGGCCCTCGGCTTCGGCTTTATAGCCCTGCTGTGGTGGCTTCTGCGCGACATGCGGTGGTCCTTCGGTCCCAGCGATCTTTGCAGCGCCTACGCGGCTGCCGATCTTGTCGCAAAGTCCGCCACTCAGTCGCCGCGCATCTTTGCGGGCAATTACAACGGACATCCTTTCTTTGCCTCCATCGAGGATCGCGCCCTAGTGATCGGGCCACCTGGCACCGGCAAGACGGCCTTCTTGTTGAATCAACTGCTCCGGGCGACGAAGCAGGGGCTTTCCTTCGTCGTGGTCGATTTCAAACCAGAGATTCACGCGATTATCGGTAACGAGCTGGCCGCACGGGGTTATCGGGTGCTGCGAATTAACCCGACCGACGTCGACGCTGATGCCGATCACTGGAACCCATTGGACGAGGTGGACACCGAGTCAGGAATTTTTGAAATCTGCGCCGCACTGCTGCCAATCCGGGAAGCCCGCGAGGCACCATTCGTAGAAGCTCAGCGCGACTGGTTTCAGGCCGTGGTGTTTCACATCAAATCCCAAGGAGGGAGCCTTCCCGATGCGTACAAACTCATGACCGACGAGTCGAATCCGGCCAAGCTACTCGACATTCTCGGGCGCTCGGCCAGCGAGCCTTGCGCCCGGATTGCCCGCAGTATCGCGGCGGGCCTCTCGGGAGCAAAACCGGACCCGCTGATTACACAGGGCCTGTCAGGTGCGACACGTGCCCTCAAGTTCTTGGCCCTGCCCGGCGTCCGCGACGCCTTGGGCCGGTCCGATTTTTCTATGCGCGACGAACTGGGCAAGGGGCCAGTCCCAACCGCACTATTCATCCAGTTCCTGGAAACCGAGAGCGAGACTTTTGGGCAGGTGTTGACACTACTTGCGACAAGAGTGCTGACAACTCTAATCAACACCGCAGGGAAGCGAAAACCGGTTGCTATCTTCCTGGACGAATTGGGCGCTATTCCGCCAATTCCTGGATTGGCAACCAAGCTCAACACGATCCGCAGCCGCCACATGCCAACATGGATGTATTTCCAGTGTGTGGAGCATCTCGAACGGCAGTACGGCAAGGGGGCAACAACGCTTTTCTTCACGGCTGCGGATGTGCAGATGTGTTTCCGGCTGAACGACGTTGAGACTCGCGAGATGTTTTCTAAATTGGTCGGCACGACCAAGCGAGGCAAACGTTCGCAGTCGATTACTGCCGGTGTCGGTGGGAGCACTACAACGACGACAAGCAAGGAACGCGAGAACGTCATCGAGCCCCACGAGTTAGGGCAGCTCAAAACCGGCGAAGTACTCTGCCTGTATCGTGGTGCTGCAACTCGGGGTAAAGGCACCCCGCACTATGTGACATTCCCCGCTTTTGAAAGGAAAAAATCATGACCAGATTTTCATTCTTTGCGCGCCTGCTGGCTGTCCTGGTACTGCTCGCGCCAATTCATTATGCCTACGCTCAAGATGTCATATCCAATCAGTTGGCCGCTTTAGCCGCTGGGCAAGCAGCCGGTGCCGCAGCGGCGGCACCGTTCATTGAGGCGCTTCGTGCCGCCCTTGCGGCTGGCGATGGAGAAGCTGCGGCTGCGGCTGGTGCTGCGGCAATCCGCGCCTCTGCTGTGGCTAGTGTGGCGGCAACCGCGGCGGTGTTGGCTGGCGGCCAATTAGGCGGAGGCAGCAAATGAATCTTGAAGACGACAGCCAGGAACAGGAGCAGCAGGAAGAGCAGGAGGGCGACCGCCAGCACGCCAGTCGGCGCAAGATTGACGATTTCTTGACGCGGGCCAGGGCGGCGCAAAACGACCGCGACAAGCGCGAGCAGGAGGAACAGCGCCGTATCGAGGAGGAGCGGAAAGCCTGGGACGATACCCTGGAAGCTATTCGCAGGAATCTTGGAAATGAATTCGACCGTTGATCTGCGCCGCCTGTGCAAACTGGACGAGGATTACCAGGTCCAGTTCGTCAAGAACTTAAAGGACAGGGACGAAAACCCGGTCGCGGGTATCGCGTCGGCTCTCAGTGGTGTCAGGATGGATGCCGCTTTGATCGGCCATTGGCAATTTCCAGCCCTCTATCTCCACGAAGTGGCTCATGTTATCGCTTTTCGAGCGGGCCTCTTCGATGCGCCGGACAGCGATAAATGCCCTCACAACCGTTATTTTGCTGTCATTTTGGCGGTGCTTTATCGGCGCGCTGGACTCCTCAACCATTTGAAGCTCTATGACTTCACAGACACCAGCGAGCACTGGAATGGTTCCGGCCCGATGCCCGCAGATGGCCTGATCATCCGGCGCTTTGCCTACATCATCCGCCGCAGTGCGCAGCTTGCACCGTTACCCCTCACCGTCGAGCATATTGCGGAAAAGATTTACTGGGAAGATTTCGAGCCAACCTGGATCAATCAAGCCCCAACACCGTCCAAGGTTTCCCGTTGGCGCGCTTGGTTTGGCATCGCTTGAAAAGCATTGACGGGATTTTCCGGCGTTTCTCTTCGATGCCCTTGGGCGGCACCCTTCGGGCCGGGCCTGTTTCAGGTTTTGCTGGACGTGCATCCCTACCGTCTTCGCTTCGGTCACGGCTACGCCGACACCTGCGCTGCGCGCTCCACTTGCTAAACCAGGAGATGACGCCACGGCTTTGCCGTCGCGTCGGGGTATTGCGAGACAACGCCGGGCGCAGCAGTCGCGTCAGCCGCAACCGCCGCGCTAGGCCAAGAGACCGGCCTGTCACGTCGTCTGCCTATGGCTGTCACGCCTGTTGCTGTTCCCCGTCGTTGTGCAAAACCCGCCGCCATCTCGCGAATGGTGACACCCCGCCCAGTTTCGTTTTCTGCCCCGCCATTACAAGTGAGCGGGGAGCAGAAAACGAAACAAGCCGGGCGAGGTTCCGCCAAAACTTGCGTTCTAACTCTAAAGGCATTCGCCCCCTCCCGTCCCTCTCCGGGGGAAAGCGAGCAAAGAGCAGATTTTTCAAACCAGATGTTATTTTGGAGGAGGGCTGATATGTCTCAAAAGACTCTTGCAGATCGTCACAAGGCACTGGAGAAAACCGGGGGATGGATTCTAGCTCCAGTAAGAATGAGGAGAGGCGCCTATCTGGTGTGCTTATCGGCAAACTCCATCAAGGTGGCTGGTGACACGTCGAGAGTATGGGCAAGCCTGCAAATATTCATAAGAGCAATGTTGCGTTGCCCGCGCTCAACACCTCCGAGGTAGCTTCGAGCGAGCCCACTCTCCAGCGCCAGTTTTTCCTGAGACCAGCCCTTGGACCGCCGAATCTGCGCCAGATGCTTACCGAACAAAATTTTCGGGTCAGCGGTATCCATTTTTTCCCGGAATCAAAAGGAAAAGATGTTATGAATTCCCCCACTATAAGGCGACGCTATATGAGTGACAATTTGACGATTGCATGTTAATTTTGTCGCCTATAGTGCTTTTTCTATCCATTTCGAGAAGAAAAAATATGAAAAATCTCTCCGGCGATGCAGCAGCAATTCGGGGAAATTTTCAAGGGCTGTAATTTGGCTTGCAGCTTTCATTTATTGAAAATTCATCAAGGAGGAAAGAATGGCCTACGAACTCATACAATTCTCATCAGCTACTCAGCAGCCAAGATTCGGAAAAATAGCAATTTGGGTTGCGGGTGTCCCATTCGTTGCCGGGTGGATGCTATCGGGAATGGGCGTAGGAATTTTCTGGGCCATTGTCGGCTTGGCGGCCAGCGGCATCGTTTTGTCCCTTAAGCGCAATAAAGAAGTCTATGGCGCTGCGAAAACCGATCTTGCCAAACGTGGCCACAACATAGATTTTCAGTTAGGCAATGCGCTCATTGCCTCCAAGGAAAAGGTCATCGCATTCGTTAATCTTTCCAACAAGTCCTATGATCTATATGACGCTCACGACATTCTCGAATGGGAACACCAGTGGATCGACAAGACCACGGCATCCACAAACGTATGGGGCAACAATGTCCATTCCAACACCAGACGAGCCAACAACGTGCTTGTGATCAAGACCAATAATCCCGCCAAGCCGCTTTACAAGATTCCACTCATCAGCCACAGCGCCGGAGAGCAATGGGTGGCGAGACTTGGCGCGATCATCAACGGCTAACATGATAAACGGGAGGTATGAGTAATGATTACCAGAATGATAATTGCAGTTACCCTACTTGCACTGATGGCCAGCTCCTTGGCGGGGACAGCGCCCCCCTCTACTCAGCCGGTCAAGCAACAAGCTCAGGTGCCGGTAAAACTCGGCATTGGGCGCACCCTCAAGCTTGCTGGGTTTGACATGTCACTGAACAAGGTGGAGCAACCCGGCGAGGAATCTCTGGGCGGTGAGGGGTTCACTGAATACAACCTTACGCTCACCAATACCTCGCAGGATAAGGAATTGGTTGTGTCGAACATTACATTTTCTGTTCATGGCGAAATTCGCGCGATGGTCAAAGACCCGGGTGATATCGTGAACCAAGGGAATTCAACCGGGAAATCTGCGGCGACGACTGCTGGAGCTGCTGCCGTGGGGTTTGTCGGTGGTTTACTGGGTCCCATCGGTTCCTTGGCGAGCATGGTTGGCGTAAACGCCGCCGCGAATAAAATCTATGCGGATGATCCGCAAAAATGGCGCGAGGAAATCAAGAAGCGCGGTTTTCAGAGCAACGATGCTGGCGCTTCAGTATTTCCGGCTGAAACGGCAACGGGCAGTATTTGGGTGAAACAGTCCGTTTCGGAGGTTGCGGAGCGGGTGAATCTTTATGTGAAACAGGGTAACGCGAGCCGCTTGGTGAAGCTTGATTTGGAAGGAATGCAGGTAGCGGTGGGCGGGAAATGAAAGGCCATGACCATCAAGAAAACAGTCAGCCTGCTTGTTGTAGTAGCTTTTCTCTCTGTTTCTTTCCTCGCCCAAGTTGAGGCGGCCAGCCCGATTCTGACCGTACTGAAGAAGAAAAAGAAGAAGAAGCTAGATGCTCCTGCATCTACGCCGAAAGCTCCAGCGGAACCAAAGGGCAAGAAATAATTCTTTCCGGATCGTAACTCACCGCCACGATGAGTAATCCTCATCGTGGCGGTGAGGATTACTCATCGTGGCGGTGAGGAAATCGGCCTCAAACCCGCGCCAATGCTTGATGCCCATATCTCTTATATTAAAGGGGGGGGTGAATCCTTGCCCGTGGACAACCCTTCAAGGTGCCGCCTGGCGGCGGGCTATTGCCCTCGCCGGGCGGGCCGTCGCGCGGCGTGCTCCCCGGCCAGCGTGCGCAAGCGCCCGCTGGTTCCGGGCGAGCTGGGGCTATATTTGAGGCGTTGAATTCAAAAGCGGAAACCCCTTTACTGCCGAACCGTCGCGGCCTCTGGCCGCCCTGATTGGTGCGCCCGGAGGGCGCTACAACCCCCCGCTGGGGAGGCGTCCCCCGGTAGGGTTGCTGGGGCTGGGGGGCGCGCAAACAGCGCCCCCTCTAGTTGTCGGGCGAAAGCCCGACTCATTATTGCTACTTATTATCCATATCCCTGGTCGTCGTAATGCATCTTGCGCCATCCGGCAGGTATCTGATTGCCGCAGTAAAGGTCGCCCGCCGCTCTCTGATTGTGCACCACTCACCCTTGGCAAAAAGCCGGGGATCAAGCTCAAATTCGCCGCGTCCGACCCTCTTCAAAATTTGTAGACGCGCTAATTCTGTAATGGCATTCTCGACCGTGCCGAAGGAACAGTTTACCGTCTGAGAAATGGCAAATTTTTTTCGTTTGCTCAGCGTGACGATTCCATCATAACCAGCGCCAGCCGCGATATACAGGAGGATATCCTGATGGGATGGCCTAAGACCGTACATCCTGCCGATGTCATCAATGTAAAGTTTGATGTATGGAGGCTCAGCGGGCAAACGCTGAATATTGATGATCTCCGCCGTTCTCATAATGGCACCATCCTGATCTATCTTCTCCGTTACTTTCTCAAAGCGCGCCATGGGTTACCCCCTCCCTGCCTGATGGGTCGCCTGTTGTGCCTTGGACGGTCGTCCGCGACGCGGCTTAGGCTGTTGCTGTGCCTTGTCAATCTCCTGAGCGAGATCGTCTGCCCGGAAGAAGACTGACCGTCCCATGTACACTGGCGCAATGGGGCACTTGCCTAAACTGAGTTGATTTCTGATTGTCTGCGGCTCCCGGCCAAGAATACCGGCAGCGCGCTTGAGTGGGATCAGGATGGCGCCATTCGACTGGCGCAGGATAAGTTCAAGAGTGTCCACGTCTCATTCCCTCGCATCATGTGGTGGCCATGCCACCGTAGGAGCGATACAAAAACAACAGGTAATGAGGACTGGAACGAATTGAGTTGTTGGCGGCCTGGGTGGCGGGGTCTCACTTACTGCCCAAAAGCGTTGCCAACTACGTAATGCTGATCATAAAGCACGGTTCGTTACTCCGTGCGGCTTGCGGCTTTCATTGCGTGCTATCGCTTGATCACACACAACTGCTGGATTACCCACCTTATCCCGGATCGTGATTTCCTAACCCACGATCACCCAGCACCACTTGTCTGACAAAATGCAGGTTATTCCAAATGTCCGCTCGAGTCAAAAAGCCGTTATACCGAATTATGCCGACCACAAGGACATGGCCTTAGACGCATGACTCGTGTCGGGTCAATTCTGGTCAAATCTGGTCAATTATTTCGTGGAGTATTCGGGAAGAGCCGGTATAATTGCTTATACCCTGTGGGCCTAAAACCCTTGTTGCTATTGGTGCCGGGAGCCGGAATCGAACCGGCACGCTATTGCTAGCGCGGGATTTTGAGTCCCGTGCGTCTACCAGTTCCGCCATCCCGGCTACTGGAAGTCGCGAATTATCGACTAAAAACACTTTTCCGGCAAGTTCCCCCAGATGAAAACCAGCGATTTCGATTTCGAACTGCCCCCCGACCTGATCGCCCAGCTTCCTGCGCCGGAGCGCGGCCAGAGTCGTCTGCTCCATCTCGACGGCGCCAGCGGTGCGCTGGAAGATCGGCAGTTCGGCGATCTGCCGCAATTCCTCAAGGCCGGCGACCTGCTGGTGTTCAACGACACGCGCGTGATCAAGGCCCGGCTGTTCGGGGTGAAGGATAGCGGCGGCAAGCTGGAAGTGCTGGTGGAGCGGGTGCTGGACCAACATCACGTGCTCGCCCACATCCGCGCCAGCCATGCGCCCAAGCCCGGCTCCGGCCTGTTGCTGGCGGGAGCCATCGCGGCAACGGTGGTGGAACGGCAGGGCGAGCTTTATTGCCTGCGTTTCGCCGGGGAGGATTCGGTGCTTGATCTGCTGGAGCAGTATGGCAGCCTGCCGCTGCCGCCCTACATCACCCATGCCCCGGACGAATTCGACGAGACCCGCTACCAGACTGTGTATGCGCGCGAACCCGGCGCGGTGGCGGCGCCCACGGCAGGGCTGCATTTCGATCCGGCGATGCTGGCCCAGATCGAAAAGCGGGGAGTAAAAACCGCTTATGTTACGCTCCATGTCGGCGCCGGCACCTTCCAGCCGGTGCGGGTGGAGGAGATCGCCGAACACAAGATGCACAGCGAGTGGTACACCGTGTCGCAGCAGACCGTGGACGCAGTCCGGCAAGCCAGGGCGATTGGCGGGCGGGTGATTGCGGTGGGCACCACCTCGCTGCGCGCGCTCGAATCCGCTGCGGCCGAAGGCGAGCTGGAAGCGGGTTTCGGCGAAACCAATATTTTCATTTTTCCCGGCTACCGCTTCAAGGTGGTCGAGCGGTTGCTCACCAATTTTCACCTGCCGAAATCCACCCTGCTGATGCTGGTGTCGGCCTTCGGCGGCATGGATAATATCCGCCGCGCCTACCGCCATGCGGTGGCGCAGCGCTACCGGTTTTTCAGCTACGGCGATGCGATGCTAATAGAAAGGCAGCAATGAAATTCGAGCTTCATTCCACCGACAACCTCGCCCGCCGCGGTACCCTGACGCTGGCCCACGGTATGGTCGAAACCCCGGCTTTCATGCCGGTGGGTACTTACGGCACGGTCAAGGCGATGTCGCCTGTCGAGCTCAAGGAGATCGGCGCCCACATCGTGCTCGGTAACACTTTCCATTTGTGGCTGCGCCCCGGTCTGGAGGTGATCGAGGCGCACGGCGGGCTGCACCGCTTCATGGGCTGGGACGGGCCGATCCTGACCGATTCGGGCGGATTTCAGGTGTTCAGCCTGGGGGATTTGCGCAAGATCACGGAGGAGGGCGTGAAGTTCCAGTCGCCGGTGAACGGCGACCGCTGTTTTCTGACTCCCGAGGAATCGATGCGCATCCAGAGGGTGCTGAACTCCGATATCGTGATGATCTTCGACGAGTGCACGCCCCATCCTGCCGACTTGCAGCAGGCCGGCGATTCGATGCGCCTGTCCCTGCGCTGGGCGGAGCGCTCGAAGCGGGCCCACGAGGGTAATCCGAATGCCTTGTTCGGCATCGTCCAGGGCGGCATGCATGAAAGTTTGCGCGACGAGTCGCTTGCCGGGCTGGTCGGCATCGGCTTCGACGGCTATGCCATCGGCGGGTTGTCGGTGGGCGAGCCGAAGGAGGATATGCTGCGCATCCTCGATCACGTCGCACACCGGATGCCGGCCGACAAGCCGCGCTACCTGATGGGCGTCGGCACGCCGGAGGACATCGTGGATGCGGTGGAGCGCGGCGTTGATATGTTCGATTGCGTGATGCCGACGCGCAACGCCCGCAACGGCTGGCTGTTTACCCGTTTCGGCACGGTCAAGATCAAGAATGCGCAATATCGCCTCGACACGCGCCCGCTGGACGAGGAATGCCGCTGCTACACCTGCCGCAATTTCACCCGTGCTTATTTGCACCATCTTCACCGCATCGGGGAAATTCTCGGTGCGCGCCTCAACACCATTCATAACCTGCATTATTACCAGGAGCTGATGCAGGGCATCCGCCGCGCCATCGAGGAAAGGCGCTTTGCCGAATTCGTGCGGGCGTTTAGGCAAGCGCGCTCAGCGCCGTCGTGTTAAAATGCGGCGTTATTTTTCATGATGGAGAATCGATATGCTGTTTAATCTCGCACACGCTGCCGATGGTGCACCTGCCGACCCGATGAGCAGCCTGACGCAATTCCTGCCCCTGATCGTGATTTTTGCGCTGTTCTATTTCATGATGATCCGGCCGCAGATGAAGCGTGCCAAGGAACAGAAGGGCATGCTGGAATCGCTGCAAAAGGGCGATGAAGTGATCACTGCCGGCGGCGAGCTGGGCAAGGTGGCGAAGGTAAGTGAAAATTATATCGGCCTGGAAATCGCCGAGAACGTGGTGATTCACGTACAGAAGTCGGCCATTACGACCCTGCTGCCGAAAGGCACGATCAAGGAAATCAAGTAAGGAGTGAGGAGCAGAGAGTGAGGCCAATCTCCCCCGCTCCTGACTCCCGCTTTCCACCTTTCGCGGAGCCCTCATGAACCGTTACCCCCTGTGGAAGTACATCGTCATCGCCGTTGCGTTGTTGTTCGGCCTGATCTATACCCTGCCCAATTTATACGGCGAATCGCCTGCGGTGCAGGTTTCGCCGTTGCGCGGCATGACCAAGGTAGATCAGGCGTTGCTGACGCAGGTCGACGATGTGCTGAAAAAAGGGGGTATCGCCGTTCAGGGCATCGCATTCGATACTGCCGGCGTGAAGGTGCGTTTCGCCGATGCCGAAACCCAGATCAAGGCCAAGGATCTGCTCCAGTCGCAGATGGGCGGAAACTTTGTGGTGGCGCTCAACCTGGTCTCCAGCTCGCCCAAGTGGCTTTCCAGTCTGGGTGCGCAGCCGATGTATCTCGGCCTGGATTTGCGCGGCGGGGTGCATTTCCTGCTGCAGGTGGATATGAAGGCTGCGATCACCAAGGCGATCGAGCGCCATGTCGGCGATATCCGCACTGGCTTGCGCGAGAAAAAAATCGCCTATAGCGGCATTTCGCGCCAGGGCGATGCGGTGGAGATCAAGTTCCGCGATATCGAGTCGCGCAACAAGGCGATCGAGGAACTGGAGAAGACTTCCCCGGATTTGTTGTTGAAGGAAGCTGAAGAGGGCGGCGAATTGAAGTTGCTGGCCACGCTCAAGGTGCAAGCGCAAAAGCGCATCCAGGAATTCGCCCTGCAACAGAATATCACCACCCTGCGCAACCGTATCAACGAACTCGGCGTGGCCGAGCCGATCATCCAGCAGCAGGGCACCGATCGCGTTGTGGTGCAGTTGCCCGGCGTGCAGGATACCGCCAAGGCGAAAGACATTCTCGGTCGTACCGCCACGCTGGAAATCCGCATGGTGGACGAGGAACACGATGTGACGGCCGCAGTGCAGTCCGGCCAGGTCCCCTTTGGCAGCGAGCTCTACACCGAGCGCAACGGCCTGCCTCTGCTGGTGAAAAAAGGCGTGGTGCTGACCGGCGAATATATCAGCGATGCCCAGCCCGGTTTTGAGAGCCAGAGCGGCGAACCGGCCGTGCACATCACGCTGGATGGACGCGGTGCTCGCATTTTCAAGCAGGTGACGCGTGAAAACGTAGGCAAGCGCATGGCGATTTTGCTGATTGAAAAAGGCAAGGGCGAGGTGATCACTGCACCGGTAATCCGCGAGGAAATCGGCGGCGGCCGGGTGCAGATATCGGGCCGCATGACCTCCACGGAAGCCAGCGATGTGGCACTGCTGCTGCGCGCCGGCGCCTTGGCGGCGCCGATGGAGATCATCGAGGAACGCACCGTCGGTCCGAGCATGGGAGCGGAGAACATTGCCAAGGGTTTCAATTCGAATGTCTACGGCTTCATCGCCATTTCCATTTTCATGATTTTCTACTACCGCTTCTTCGGAATGATCTCGACGGCGGCACTGGTCGTCAACGTGCTGCTGCTGGTGGCGATTCTGTCGCTGCTGCAGGCTACCCTGACCCTGCCCGGCATGGCGGGCATCGCCTTGACCGTTGGCATGGCGATCGATGCCAACGTGCTGATCAACGAGCGCATCCGGGAGGAGCTGAGAAACGGCATGTCGGCTCAGGCGGCAATTCATGCCGGTTATGAGCGGGCGTTCGCCACGATTCTCGATTCCAACATCACCTCGCTGGTCGCCGGCGTTGCGCTGTTCTGGCTGGGTTCCGGTCCGGTGCGCGGCTTCGCCGTGGTGCTGTGCCTCGGCATTTTGACCTCGATGTTTAGCGCGGTGCTGGTGTCGCGCGGCTTCGTCAACCTGACCTATGGCCGCAAGGCGAGGCTGGAAAAGGTTTCAATTTAAAACAACGTTTTTCACCTTTGCTTCCTCTCCCGCTTGCGGGAGAGGATTGAGGCGAGGGTAAATTAGAACAAGCGCTTTTTACGTTCGCCCCCTCTCCCACTCGTGCACCCTAAAGGGCATAAAGGAGAGGGTTGGGGAGAGGGAAGCCCACCGCAACGAGTAGTCAGGTATTTTCAAGGAAACGATTATGCTGGAGTTTTTCAATATCAAACGCGACATCCCGTTCATGAGCTATGCACGGGTGACCACCTTCATTTCCCTGGCGACATTCATCGCAGCGGTGGTCGCGCTGTCGACCAAGGGTCTGAACCTGGGGGTGGATTTCACCGGCGGCACGGTGATGGAAGTGAGCTACAGCCAGGCGGCGGATGTTCACAAGATTCGCGCCACCCTTGAGCAGATCGGCATGCCCGATGTGGCGGTGCAGAATTTCGGCACTTCGCACGACGTCATGATCCGTTTGCCGCTCAAGCCCAACCTCAGCACCGCCAAGCTCTCCGAGCAGGTATTCCAGGCGCTGAAAGGTGCCGACAGCACGGTCAATCTGCGCCGGGTCGAATTCGTCGGACCGCAGGTCGGCAAGGAGTTGTATGAAAACGGCGCGCTCGCGCTGCTGGTGGTGTGCCTCGGCATCATGGCCTACCTCGCCATGCGTTTCGAATGGCGCTTTTCGGTGGCGGCGATCATTGCCAACATGCACGACGTGGTGATTATTCTCGGCTTCTTCGCCTTCTTCCAGTGGGAATTCTCGCTCACCGTACTGGCCGGCGTGCTGGCGGTACTGGGCTACTCCGTCAACGAGTCGGTGGTGGTGTTCGACCGGGTGCGCGAGAATTTCCGCAAGTTGCGCAAGGCCTCGGTGGCCGAAGTGATCGACAATGCCATCACCCGCACCATGTCGCGCACCATCATCACCCACACCATGACCGAGCTGATGGTGCTGTCGATGCTGTTCTTCGGTGGCGAGGCGCTGTTCTACTTCGCCCTGGCGCTGACCATCGGCATCGTCTTCGGCATCTATTCATCGGTGCTGGTGGCGAGCCCGATCGTGATGTGGCTGGGCGTGTCGCGCGAGGACTTTCTCAAGCCCGAGAAGAAGGAAGGCGAAGAGGCGGGAACCGAAGCGGGCACGGTCTGAGCCGCCGGTTACTACTGCCAATAAAAATACCGGCTGCCTGTCCCCCGATTATCGGCGGTAAGTGAATCATGGAATTTCTTCTTTCCTTCGTCGACATCGTCCTGCACCTCGACAAATACCTTCTGGTACTGACCCAGGATTACGGCTCCTGGGTCTACCTGATCCTGTTCCTGATTATTTTCTGCGAGACCGGGCTGGTGGTGGCGCCGTTCCTGCCGGGTGATTCCCTGCTGTTCGTCGCCGGTGCCATGTCCGCCACCGGGGCGCTGGAAGTCCAGATGCTGGCTGGGCTGCTGATCGCCGCCTCGTTTCTGGGCGACAACACCAACTACTGGATCGGCCGCTATGCCGGGCCCCGAGTGTTCAGCAGCGAGACATCGCGTTTGCTCAACCCCGTGCATCTGGAGCAAACCCATCGCTTCTACGAAAGACATGGCGGTAAGGCGATTATCCTGGCGCGTTTCTTTCCGATTATCCGCACCTTCGCCCCGTTCGTTGCCGGTGTCGGCAGCATGAATTACCACCGCTTTCTGCCCCTCAGCCTGGTCGGCGGCGTTGCCTGGGTCGGTTCGCTGGTGCTGGCCGGTTACTTCTTCGGCAATATTCCCTTTCTCAAGCAGAACCTGTCCCTGCTGATTTTCGGCATCATCATTCTGTCGATGCTGCCGGGCGCGCTCGGCTATCTGCGTCACCGCAACAACCGCACCCGGAAGTAAGATCCCCCGATTGAGCCGGGGATATATACTCGCGCTGCACATCCTGGAACGCTAATATTTTGGCAAAATGGTGTTTTGGGGATTCATCAAGTTAGGGCTCAGGTATAATTTTTGAACCTTCATTTTCATGTCTGGGGAAATGCATAATGGAAAACCAGAAATTCCGCCTGGTGACGCGCAGTGATTTCGATGGCCTGGTCTGCGCGGTATTGCTGAAGCATCTCGATATGCTGGATGAAATCAAGTTCGTCCATCCCAAGGACATGCAGGACGGCAAAATCGAAATCGGCCCGAACGACATCACCACCAATCTGCCCTATGTCGTCGGCGCCCACATCGCTTTCGATCATCACCTTTCGGAAACCATCCGCAATACCGGCGAACGGCCCAATCACATCATAGACCCCGAGGCACCCTCCGCAGCGCGCGTGGTGTACGACTATTACGGCGGCGGCAAGGTATTCCCCGCCCCATGGGATGGCATGATGTCGGCCGTGGACAAGGCCGATGCGGCGCAGTTTTCACGCGATGAAATCCTCAACCCGACAGGCTGGGTGCTGCTCAACTACCTGATGGATGCCCGCACCGGCCTGGGACGTTTTCGCGATTTCCGGATTTCCAATTACGATCTGATGATGGATTTGATCGATTACTGCAAGAACCACGATATCGACCAGATCATGCAGTTGCCGGACGTGAAAGAGCGTTCGGACATGTATTTCGAGCATGAGGGTAAATTCAAGGAGCAGATCCAGCGCTGCGCCAGTATGCACGGCAACCTGGTGGTGCTCGACCTGCGCCGTGAGGAAACAATTTATGCCGGCAACCGCTTCGTGATCTATGCGCTGTTCCCGGAAACCAACATCTCTATCCATGTGCTGTGGGGCGTCAAGCAGCAGAACACCGTGTTCGCCACCGGCAAATCGATCATCAACCGCAGTTCGAAAACCAATATCGGCGAGCTGATGCTGCAATACGGCGGGGGCGGTCACCAGAATGCCGGCACCTGCCAGGTGGAAAACGACAGGGCGGAACAGGTGCTGCGGGAACTGGTCAAGAAAATCAACGCGGACGGCTGATTTCAAGCCGTGAGCGTCGAATCCGAAATTGATGTTGCCGCATTGCTGCCGCCCAAGCGGCGTATCATCCGCGATATCGTGATTATTGCGCTGGTTTCGCTGGTTGGCGGCCCGCTCCTCGGCCTGTATGTGTTCGGCGAGGTGCGCGGCGTAACGCTGCGGCTGTCGCTGGGTACGGGCCTGGGCTGGGGGCTGTCATTCGCCTTTGTCGCCGCCTTCATCTATACCGCATGGCTGATTCGCCATGTCACCAAGGGCTACAAGAAGCGTGTGGCGGAGCAGAAAATGGAAGCGTATTACCGTGCTATCGAGGGTGAGCAGCCAAAGGAATGAAATTTGAAATGGCGATTAACCACGAATGACACGAATGTTCACGAATAAACACGAATAGTAGGGTAGGTTTTACGCACCCTACGCGCAGATTGTTCGTGAACATTCGTGTAAATTCGTGGTTGAGTTTTTTTAGATTAAATCCTCGCGGCCAGCTCCGCCGCCTTGCCGGTATAGCTCGCCGGGGTGAGCGCCAGCAAGCGCTGTTTCGCCTCCCCCGGGATGGCGAGCTTGCCGATGAAGGCATGCAGCGTTTCCCTGGTGATTCCGCCCTTGCCGCGGGTCAGTTCCTTCAGTTGCTCGTAGGGGTTTTCCACGCCATAGCGGCGCATTACGGTCTGGATCGGTTCGGCCAGCACTTCCCAGTTGTGGTCCAGGTATTCGGCCAGGCGCTGCGGGTTGGCTTCGAGCTTGCCCAGGCCGCGCAGGCAGGACTCGTAGCCTAGCAGGGTGTAGCCCATGCCCACGCCCATGTTGCGCAGCACGGTGGAATCGGTAAGGTCGCGCTGCCAGCGGGAGATCGGCAACTTTTCGGAAAGGTGGCGCAGCACGGCGTTGGCCAGGCCGAGGTTGCCTTCCGAGTTTTCGAAGTCGATCGGGTTGACCTTGTGCGGCATGGTGGAGGAGCCGACTTCGCCGGCCTTCACCTTCTGCTTGAAATAGCCTACCGAGATATAGCCCCAGATGTCGCGGTCCAGGTCGATCAGGATGGTGTTGGCGCGGGCGTAGGCGTCGAACAGCTCGGCCATGTAGTCATGCGGCTCGATCTGGATGGTGTAGGGGTTGAACTCCAGGCCCAGGCTTTCGACAAAATGTCTGGCAAAGCGCTCCCAGTCGAAGTCGGGGTAGGCGGAAAGATGGGCATTGTAGTTGCCCACCGCGCCGTTGATCTTGCCCAGAATCGGGGTGTCGGCGATGCGCTTCTGCTGGCGCTGCAGGCGGTAGACCACGTTGGCCAGTTCCTTGCCGACCGTAGTAGGCGTGGCGGGCTGGCCGTGAGTGTGCGCCAGCATCGGCGTTGCCGCCAGTTCATGGGCGATCTCGGTGAGCCTGGCGACGACTTTCGCCAGGCCCGGCAGCATGGCGGCTTCGCGCGCATCCTTGAGCATCAGGCCGTGAGACAGGTTGTTGATGTCTTCCGAGGTGCAGGCGAAGTGGATGAATTCGCTTACCTTCATCACCTCGGCATTGTCGGCGAGGCGCTGCTTCATCCAGTACTCGACGGCCTTCACGTCGTGGTTGGTGGTCTTCTCGATATCCTTGACGGCCTGCGCGTCGGCTTCGGAGAAATTGTTTGCCAGTTCGTCCAGTTGCGCCAGGGCTGCGGCAGAGAAGGCCGGAACCTCGACGATGGCGGTCTCGCGGGAGAGGGCCTTGAGCCATTCTATTTCCACCTTGACGCGGTAGCGGATCAGCGCGAACTCACTGAAATAGGCGCGCAGGTCGGCGACCTTGCTATGGTAGCGGCCGTCCAAGGGGGATAGAGCGGTAAGCGTGGAAAGGTTCATGAGCTGGCCCGTGATGTGGTATTGGGGAATCCCGTATTTTACCCTATAAAAAGCGGTTCACCACAGCGGCACGGAGGGTACGGAGATCATGGGAAAGCTTCCACTATTCTCCGGGGCCATCGGGGCCGGCGGTTCCCGACCTTGTAGTCCACTGGACGGCGAAGTGGAGGAGCTCCGCGCCGTTTTTCAGAGCAAGCTTTTTCTTGAGATTGGCCCGATGGGCTTCGATGGTCTTGATGCTACGGTTTAATCTTTCGGCAATTTCCACGGTCCTGAAACCCTGGCCGATAAGCTGTATTACTTCCAGTTCCCGGTCGCCCAGTTTGTCCAGGGGGGAAGCGTCAGCCTGGGGCCCCTCGGTTATCTGCCGCAGCATTTTGTCGCGGATTCTGTCGCTGACATGGATATTCCCCCGCAGTATCTGCCGGATTGCAGTGAGTATCGTTTCGGGCGCTTCCTGCTTCATGACGTAGCCCTTGGCGCCGGCCCGCAATGCGCGTTCGGCATAGAGCGACTCGTCGTGCATGGATATGACCAGCACCGGCAAATTTCCATTTTTTGCCTTGAGAGCCTTGACGAGTTCGATACCGGAAATGCCCTCCATGGAGATGTCCACAATGGCCAGGTCATGGGTGCAGTTGCAGGTAGCTTCCATTGCTTCTTCCGCATTCCCCGCCTCGCAACAGATGTGCAGATCCGCTTCCTGGTTGATTAGCTGGGCCATGCCATGCCGCACGAGCGGATGGTCGTCAACGATCAAGACTCTGGATTTGCCGGTGCTCTTCAGTGTATGGGGGTTGCTGGACTGGCTTTCGGGTCGCACGGATATCCTCTTCTTTGGGGGTTATTGGTCCAGAGACACTCGCACTTCAGTGCCGCCACCGACCGCTCCCCGGATGCTGAGCGTGGCACCGAGCATGTTTGCGCGATATTGCATGATATGCAATCCCATTCCCTGATGTTCCCTATGGGGATCTAGCCCGGTTCCATTGTCGGTGATTGTGAGATTGGTTCTGTCGCCATCAACTGCCAACTCGATCAGTATATTACTTGCCTTGCTGTGTTTGGCCGCGTTGGCGACGGCTTCCTGGGCAATCCGGTAGAGGTTGATCGCGGTGAGTCGGTCATGCACCAGTATAGGATTTATGCAGCGGAAAATACAGGCAATGCCGAACAGTTTGTTTATGCCGGAAGCCAGTTGTTCCAGTGCCGACATCAGACCGTTGTTTTCCAGCTCCACCGGAAAAAGTCCGCGTGCCAGGACGCGGGTCTGCGTTATCGCCTGATTCAGGAAGTTCACGATCTCTGCCGCATCCGCGACTTCCGGCAAGGATCTGGCAGCCAACTTCTGTTCCAGCGCCTTGCCCAGAAATGCCACGCCGGTAAGGTGCTGGCCAAGGCCGTCGTGCAACTCCTGCCCGATGCGCTTCTGTTCCTCTTCGCTGATCTCGATGATCTGCTGCTCCAGGCGTTTTCGTTCGGTGATGTCCATGGAGTAGCCGACAATACCGATATTTTCGTTGTTTGTGTCTTTGAGCAGAGTGAGAATCAGGTGAATGTAAACTGTCTCGCCGGATTTCTTGCGTCGCATGATCTTGGTTTCATATATCCCCTGGTCGAATAGCTGCAAGAATGCCTGATGGCGGTTATCGTGCTGTTGTGATTGGGTGTCCAGCATGGAGATGTGCCTGCCCAGGGTTTCTTCCGCGCTGTAACCGAACATTTGCCTGGCGCCGTTGTTCCAGAAAGTGATGATGCCGTCGAGGTCGGAGGTGATGACCGAGTCGTGGGTCTGGTCGATGATCTGGGCCTGGCGCCTCAGCTTGTCTTCGGTCTGCTTGCGTTCGGTGATGTCGCGGACGATGCAGATCACCTTGTTTTCTTCGCATGCCACCATCCTGTTCTCGAAATATCTTGGGCCATTGGGAACAGGAAGCTGGTATTCGAGAAGCTGGAGCTCATTGCTGTCGAGCACTTTGCGCATGGCATCAAAAAGGGGGGCGAGGGTATTCGGGGGCATGACATCGCACAGGTTTCTGTGGACGAAATTTTCCGGCGGAGTGAGCAGCTTGTCGATGTCCGGCGCATGGTAATCCAGAAAGGTGCCTTCGGCGTCGAGCAGGAACATCATGTCGGGTTGCGCTTCCAGAAGTGCTCGATTGCGCGCTTCGCTGGAGCGTAGCGCCTCTTCCGCCTGTTTGCGCTCCTTGATTTCCGCGCTCAATTCCTCGTTGGTCAATGTCAATTCCTGTGTGCGTTCCCGTACGCGCTCTTCTAGTTCGTCATGGGCGCGGCGCAGCGCTTCCTCCATCTGCTTGCGCTCGGTGATGTCCAGTATGACCCCGACCAAGCCGCTCAGCTCGCCGTTTGCATCCGTGAAAGTGGCCTTGTAGAAGATGACGTCACGCCGCGTGCCGTCGACAAGTCCCACCCGGCTTTCGTAAATCTGCAGGCCGGGTTCCAGGAACAGCGCTTCATCCCTTGCATAATAAATATCCGCAAGATCTTTCGGCATAAGGTCATAGACCGTAGCGCCCGTGATTTTCTGCCGGGACAGGCCAAAAGCCGTTTCGAATGCCCGGTTGCAGCCCAGATACTCGCCTTTCCGGTTCTTGTAGAATACCGGGCTGGGAATGGCCTCGAACAGTGCCTGGGTAAGCCGCAGCTGGTTGTGCCGGCTGTCCTCGGCACGTTTCCGTTCGGTGATCTCGGATTTAAGCTTGTCGTTGGACAATCGCAGCTCAGCGGTGCGCTCGGTGACCCTGATTTCCAGGCCGGTATGGGCTTCTCGCAGCGACGTTTCAGCTTTTTTGCGTTCGGAAATATCGGTGCCGACACATAAAAATCCGGCGAAACGACCTTGATCGTCACGGATTGCCCGGTTGCTCCAGGATATCCAGACTCTTTCCCCATTTTTGCGGATGTTTTCATGCTCGCTTCGGCTGCTCCCCTCGGGGTGCTGGTGCTGCGGCACATCTTCGATCATGGTGGCGAGATTTCTGCCGGGGGATTCGTCTCCCGGAACGATGGTGCCGAGTACCTGCTGACCGAGTATTTCAGCTTCATCCCAGCCGAAGAAGCGCTGGGCATATTCGTTGATGAAGATGATTTCCCCGCGCTCGTCCACCTGGAGAATAATGCTGTTGGCATCATGCACCAGGTCGCGATATTTTTTCTCGCTTTCCCGCAACGCACTGGTGGTCTGTTGCACCAGCCGGCGCAATCTGGCGGGGTTGCGAGCCAGGAACCAAACCAGCATTCCTGCCACCAGCGCCAGCAAAACTCCGCCTTGCCGCAGCCACGCGGGGTTCTGATTCGCCCACCTCTTCTCAGGCATGGCGGCGATTTGCCAGGAACCGTTGGGCAGGGTTATGTCCAGGCGAACAGAGTCCTTCTCGAAGAGTCCGGGGTCGCCCCAGAAAGTCTCGCCGTCCGCGCCCGTGCTGTCCTTTCCGCGCAGGGCAAAGCGGAGAGCTAAACCTTGGCTCAGCTCAACTTCCTTGAACAGTGGGGCCATGTCGAGGATGATCGTTGCCAACCCCCAGTATGTGCCGCTACCCGGCTCGCCGCCGGCAGGCGAGAGGAAAACCGGGGTGCGGCTGACGAAAGCCCTGCCGCCCTGAACCAGATCGACCGGGCCGGCGACGATAGTGCTCCTGGATTTTATAGCCCGTTGCACCGCATCGCGCTGCTTCGGGATTTCCAGTAGCCTCAGCCCCAATGCGGCTTCATTCCCCTTGAGAGGATAAATATGGCTGACAATATTGCTCTTCGCGAGCTGGATGCTGCGTATGCCGGATTGTTGCCTGACCAGGGCGGCGGCAAAAAGCTGAAATTCGGGGACGGTGATGCCAGGGTGGGTGGATGCGTAGGCAACCAGGCCGCGGCCAAGAAAAAGCCGTGCATTAAGGGCGCTTTCTATATCGCCCCTGATAATACTCAGTTGATCCAGCGTTCGTGAGCGGCTTTGCTGGGCCAGGCGTTCCTGCTCCAGGTGGTCGATCTCGAATACTCCGGCAAGCACGGCCGAAATCGTGATCAGTGCCGCGGCAAGCGGGATGAAGCGGGGGAACGGAGGCATCGTTTATTGGGGTGATGTGGTAAGACTAGAATATATTGCCAATTCAGGGAGTGGGCAATAAGGTAAAACACTATTCCGGATGATCGGTTTCCGGCAGTCTCAATTGGGTTGTTGCAGGGCAATGTCTGCCGCGAAGGCTTCGGGGGCGCCTGCCACCAAACGGTTTTTGCCGGATTGCTTGGCGGCATACATGCGTTTGTCGGCGATTTCCACCAGATCTGGCCAACTCGCGGCCTGATCGGCAAGGCTTTCGGCGATGCCGAAGCTGGCGGTTACCGGTTTTCCATCCGGGCGAGACCCCAGGCCACTGGCGCGCAGGCGTTCGACGACGACAATGGCTTCGTGCAGGTTAGTGTGGGGCAGGACCAGAATGAACTCTTCTCCGCCCCAGCGGGCAAGGATATCACTGCCGCGTAGCGCGTTATGCACGGCCTGCACGGCATTGGCCAGCACCCCATCGCCCGCTTCGTGGCCGTGAGTGTCATTAACTGCTTTGAAATCGTCGATATCCATAAAGGCGAGGGCGAGAGGGGCGCCATTGCGTCGGGCGATATTGAACTGGATTTCCAGCAGTTCCTCCCCGCTGGCCCGGGTGAAGCAGCCGGTGAGGGCGTCGCGCGAGGCCTGGCGCACCAGGGCCATCATGAAGCCCAGTTGGCTCATGCCCGCCATGGTGGAGACAGCGGCGATCAGCAGCAGCAGCCAGACCGCGCCAAGGTGGGAGCTCCAGTCGAGCCCGTCGGCACCTACCACCGCGACACCGATTTCGACCGCCAGAATAGGGAGCGAATAAATAAATCCTTCCAGGGCGGTGAGAGGGAATACGCTCAGGCCAGCCACCATGACGAAAGGCAGGAAGGCGTAGCCGGTGGCGATGGCTTCCGCTGCGCCCTGCATCTGGTAATGGGCGAGCACGGAATGGGATGTGACGAAGAACAGGATGGGGATAGCGAACAGGACGCCCAGTTCCCGGTAAGCGTTTGAGGCTTTGGTCTTGTCTCCGCCGGAGAGAGCGAGCACCGCGAATGCTACGCTCGCCGTCACCCGCATCATGGCAAGTTGCGGCCAGATCGGCCAGGCGAAAACCAGCAGGTCGATGACGGTCCAAAGGGGGGTGAGGATGGCGAACAAGGCAGCCACCATGCGCACCCGGGAGGAAATCAGGCTCATGCGCCGGCTGGTCAGCATCGGTGGGTGCTTGCCGGGCATGAAAAGGCAGCGCAGTTCGCTCGTCGACATGTCGTCCAGGATGCGACCCACGGCATTCATGATATATCCCTTGGCAGTTTCCATCATTTTGGTTGTTTTTGCCATGCCGTTACGTTCAGTCTCCCCCTGTTGAGTAGCTGCATTTTACCTGCATGTTTTTCGCCGTCTTGAGCCGGTTTCCCAGTCATTATGCGCGCTGATTCAGGCAGAAATATACACTATGCTAATTGGTGTATTCTCACATTTTCTCACTGATTATGCTAACTAAATGTTAAATGGCCCCGGCGGCGAAGCAATGTTCTCGCTATAGCAGGCCGGCTATATTGCGGCGAGGCGCTGCGTTACGCGGGAGGCGATAATCCCGCTCAGGGTGATCAGTGCGATTCCCAGCCAACTGGTCAGGGACAGCATTTCGTGCCACAGCAGAATGCCCCAAAGGCTGGCGAAAACCACCGTGCTGTAGGCCAGGCTACCGACCACTAGCGTGCGGCCTTCGTGGTAAGCGTGCGTCATGGCGAGTTGCGCCAGAGTGGCGGTGGTGCCGAGGCCGAGCAGGAGTAGAAAATTGGACGGGGTGATGGGGTGGAAGGTGTGGGCTGCCATCCAGATGCCGCCGCCGATGGTGCAGGTCAGGGTAAAATAGAATACGACGCGGTAGGACGGTTCGCCGAGTTGGCCCAGTTGCTTGACGTTGAGGTAGGCAATAGCGGCGAGAAAGCCGGAAATGAGCCCCATCAGGCCTGCGGTCAGTTGGTCATGGTGCAAGGTCGGCCGCAGCAATGCCACGACACCGGCAAAGCCGGTCAGGATTGCCAGGATCAATGGAAGATGCGCGCGCTCTTTCAGGATCATCACGCTGAGAAAAGCCAGAAACAGCGGTGCGGTGTAGTTGAGCGTGACTGCGGTGGCGAGCGGCAGTTGGCCGATCGCGTAAAAGAACAGCATCAGCGCGGCAAAACCTGACAGGCCACGCCACAAATGCGCTTTCCAGTAGGGGGTTGCGGCGGACAGGCGCTGGCTTTTGATGATCAGGGCGATGACCAGGAGGCCGAAGAGTGAGCGGTAGAACACCAGTTCGGCGCTGGAAAAGTAGGTCGAGCCAAGTTTGACGAACACGCTCATGCAGCCGAACAGAAAGCCGGCCACGACCATCCAGCCGGATTTCAGTTGGGGAAGATGGGGCATGGATCAGGGTGTAACGCGGCGTTGCGATTCATGGTGCGGCAGTTTACTCCGAGTTTGCGGTCAGGCGGGCGGTTCGCGTTGAACCCTCGCCGGATGGTCTGCTGGCAAGCGTTACAGAACTCTTTGGCAAGCAGCGGCGCGAGGCCGAAAGCCATATGAAGATTGACCGGAACCCTTACAAGCGGTATTTTAATCCTTTTTTGCGCGTCGAAACCGAATGAGTAAGCAGGCCAAATCCCCGACCTTCGAGAACGCGCTCGCCGAGCTGGAAAACATCGTCGCCTCCATGGAAGCCGGCCAGCTGCCGCTGGAACAGTTGCTGTCAGCCTACAAGCGGGGAGCCGAATTGCTCCAGTTTTGCCAGCAAGCCTTGCAGGATGCCCAGCAGCAAGTACGGATTCTGGAAGCGGGAAATTTGTTGAATTTTTCCGTCGATATGGATACCCAGGGGGGAGCAACCAAAGCCGAGGCCGGCGATGACTGATTTTCAGGCTTGGGCCGCTACGCTGCAGCAGCGCATTGAAGGTGTGCTTTCACAGGCGTTGCCGCAACCTGCGGTTGCGCCACAGCGCCTGCATCAGGCGATGCGTTATGTTGTGCTGGGTGGCGGCAAGCGCGTCCGCCCGCTGCTGGCTTATGCCGCTGGTGAACTGGCCGGTGCGGACCTGCAGCGTGTTGATGCCGTCGCCGCCGCGGTCGAACTGATCCATGCCTATTCGCTGACGCACGATGACCTGCCGTGCATGGATGATGACAGCCTGCGGCGCGGCAAACCGACCTGTCACGTCGAATATGACGAGGCGACCGCGCTGCTGGTGGGCGACGGCCTGCAAGCCCTGGCGTTCCAGGCGCTGGCCGAGAAGCCATTGACGGACGATAGCGCGGTGCAGATCGAAATGGTCGGGCTGCTGGCGGCGGTTTCCGGTTCGCGCGGCATGGTCGGCGGCCAGGCGATTGATGGCGAGAGCGTCGGCAAGTCGCTTTCCCTGCCCGAGCTGGAGTTCATGCACATCCACAAGACCGGCGCGCTGATCCGTGCTTCGGTTCAGCTTGGTGCCTTGTGCGGGCGGGCGCTTGACGGTGCCGAGATGGAGCGGCTGCTGCATTTTGCCAAATGCATCGGGCTGGCATTCCAGGTGGTGGACGATATTCTCGACGCCGAATCTACGACCGCGACGCTGGGCAAGACTGCCGGTAAGGATGCCGAGGCCAACAAGCCGACTTACGTCACCATCCTGGGCGCGAACAAGGCACACGCTTTTGCTGCCGAGTTGCACCAGGATGCCATGCATTCGCTTGAGCCGTTCGGAGAGCGGGCGGAAAGATTGCGACAGATCGCCGACTTCATCGTCAAGCGGCAGTTTTGATGCGAAAAACCTTTAGCCGCGGATTACACGGATGTCCACGGATTATCCCATTCATATCGCCTTATCCGTGTTTATCCGTGTCCACCCGTGGTGAAAAACGAATTTAATACCGAATGTATCCCCTTCTCGAAACCATCAATGACCCCGCCGAGTTGCGCGCCCTCGAGCGCAAGCAACTGCCGCTGCTCGCCGAGGAACTGCGCGCCTTTCTGATTGAAAGCGTGAGCAAGACCGGCGGCCATCTGGCTTCCAATCTGGGCGCGGTGGAACTCACCATCGCCCTGCATTACGTGTTCAATACGCCGGACGACAGGTTGGTATGGGATGTCGGCCACCAGACCTATCCGCACAAGATTCTTACCGGACGGCGCGAAGCCATGGCTCGTCTGCGCACTCATGGCGGCATTTCCGGTTTTCCAAAGCGTGCCGAGAGCGATTACGACGCCTTCGGCACCGGCCATTCCAGCACCTCCATCAGCGCGGCTTTGGGAATGGCGGTGGCGGCGCAGCAGGAAGGCTCCGACCGGCGTGCGGTGGCGATCATCGGCGACGGCGCCATGACCGGCGGCATGGCGTTCGAGGCGCTGAACAATGCCGGCGCGATGGACGCCAATCTGCTGGTGGTGCTCAACGACAACGACATGGCGATTTCGGAGAATGTCGGCGCGCTCAACAACTATCTGGCCAAGCTCATGTCGGGGCGGTTTTATGCGGCGATGCGCAAGGGCAGCGAGAAGGTGCTGGGCGGCGTTGCGCCGCCGATCTGGGAGCTGGCCAAGCGCGCCGAGGAGCACATGAAAGGGATGGTGATTCCCGGCACCCTGTTCGAGGAATTCGGTTTCAATTACATCGGCCCGATCGACGGCCACGATCTCGATGTGCTGATCACCACGATGAACAACCTGAAACACCTCAAGGGGCCGCAACTGCTGCATGTGGCAACGCAGAAGGGCAAGGGTTTCAAGCTGGCCGAGGACGATCCCTGCCGCTATCACGGCGTGGCCCAATTCGATCCCGAAGACGGCGTTGACGAGGGTAGTGGCAAGCTGACCTATACCAGGGTGTTCGGCGACTGGCTGTGCGACATGGCGGCAAGAGATGCGCGCCTGGTCGGCATTACTCCGGCGATGTGCGAAGGTTCCGGCATGGTGCGTTTCGCCGAACAATTTCCCCGACGCTATTTCGACGTCGGCATTGCCGAGCAGCATGCGCTCACTTTTGCCGCCGGCATGGCGTGCGACGGCTTGAAGCCGGTGGTGGCGATCTATTCGACATTCCTGCAGCGCGCCTACGACCAGTTGATCCACGATATCGCCCTGCAAGGCTTGCCGGTGGTGCTGGCCATCGACCGGGCCGGCCTGGTGGGCGCGGACGGGCCAACCCATGCCGGCAGTTTCGACCTGAGTTATTTGCGCTGCATACCCAACATGGTGGTGATGGCGCCTGCGGATGAAAACGAGTGCCGCCAGATGCTTTACACCGCATTCATGCATGACGGCCCGACCGCAGTGCGCTATCCGCGCGGCGGCGGCAGCGGCGCCGTCATGCAGGAGGAAATGCAGGCGTTGCCGATGGGGCGCGGCGAGGTGCGCCGCCATGGAGAAGAAATCGCGATTCTTGCTTTCGGCTGCATGCTGGTGCCCGCGCTGGCGGCGGCGGAGGAGCTTGATGCCACGGTCGCCAATATGCGCTTCGTCAAGCCGCTGGATGAGGAACTGGTGGTGCAGTTGGCAGGCGCCAACTCCCTGCTGGTCACGATCGAGGAAAATGCCGTCATGGGCGGAGCGGGTAGCGCCGTGATCGAAGTGCTGGAACGGCGCGGGCTGAAAGTGCCGGTACTGCAACTGGGGCTGCCCGACCGTTTCGTCGAACATGGCGACCATGCCCTGCTGCTGGCCAGTTGCGGTCTGGACAGGGAAGGCATCGTACGCGCGGTACGAGCCAAATTAGCCGAGTAGTTTACTCTACTATTTAACCAATGCTATACTTGGTCTAAATCAATTCAAGGACTCAAAATGAGTGACTGCAACGTTCCCTGTGATGTGGCCGCGCCGGCCTGCGACAAGGATGCCATCGCCGATGTGCAGAATTACGCCGATTCGCGCCAGATCGCCATCGACAAGGTGGGCATCAAGTCCATCCGTCACCCCGTCAAGGTTGCCGACAAGAGCGAAGGGGTACAACACACCGTCGCCCTGTTCAACATGAATGTGTACCTGCCGCACAATTTCAAGGGCACGCACATGTCGCGCTTTGTCGAGATTCTCAACAGCTACGAGCGCGAGATCTCGGTTGAATCGTTCGAATCCATGCTGCGCGAGATGGTGGAACGGCTGGAGGCCGAATCCGGCCATGTCGAGATGAATTTTCCCTACTTCATCAACAAGACGGCGCCGGTATCGGGCGTGCAGAGCCTGCTCGACTACGATGTCACTTTCATCGGCGAAATCGTCAAGGGAAAATACCAGCTCACCATCAAGATCATTATCCCGGTCACCAGTCTGTGCCCGTGTTCGAAAAAGATTTCCGACTACGGCGCTCACAACCAGCGCTCGCATGTCACCGTCGCCGTGCGCACCAACGAAATGGTATGGATCGAAGAGGTCGTGCGCATGGTGGAGGATCAGGCTTCGTGCGAACTGTACGGCCTGCTGAAGCGGCCGGATGAAAAATACGTTACCGAACGTGCCTACGATAACCCCAAGTTCGTCGAGGACATGGTGCGCGACGTGGCGGCTGCGCTCAATGCCGACAAGCGTATCGACGCTTATGTGGTGGAGGCGGAGAACTTCGAGTCCATTCACAATCATAGCGCCTATGCACTGATTGAGCGCGACAAGACTGCAAAATAAGGTAAGACTCGAAGTTACGGCGCCTTCGCGGTCGCATCCCCGCTGGGCGGGGCCCCTGCTCTGCGCTATGGCGCCGCACATCTCATCAATTCACAACCACTCGGCTTATGCGCTGATCGAGCGCAACAAGACGGCGGTCTAATACTTCTTCACCAGCGTCATGCTGGTTCCGTCCCGCTTCATTTCCAGTCTTTTCAGAAAACTCATGCCGAGCAGTACGAACGGCATGTTGCTTTCCTGTACCAGGCCCTCGACCTGATTGAGCGTGATGTTGCCCAGTTTTACCGTGTTGAGCGAGACGCGGTAGGCAGGTACGACGCCGTTGGCGGTGGAGACCGCGCCGCGTTCGCCGCTGAGGTAGGAAATCCCGAGCCGTTTTGCTTCCGCGCTGCTCATCGATACCATGGTTGCGCCAGTGTCTACCAGCATTCGTGTGCTGGCGCCATTGATACTGCCGACCGTGAGGAAATGGCCGCTCGAATCGGCGGTCAGTACGGTGGTGGGGTTACCGCTTCCTGCCTGTGGCTTGATGTTAGCGGATTGCCCCATGTTCAATGTCTGGCGTTTGCCGTCGATTTCCAGCACTGCGGCATTGGAATCGGCGCTGATCAGCCTGATGCCTTCCGGCGAAGTCTCGCCGCTGGCCAGCATGCGCGGTTTGCCGCCGTTGACCATGAGCATGGCCTTGCCGCTGAACAGGCCGACAACGTTGACCTCGGTGGCGTGGCCGGCGCATGCCGTGCCTAGAAGAAGCAGGCCAAGCAGGTTAGAATGGCATTTTCTGAAGCCCATTAGGAATCCCTTAAATCATGAAGCCAGTCGCAATTTTTCGTCATGCCCCCACCGAGGGTCCCGGTTATTTTGCCACATTTCTCGATAGCCACCGCATTTCATGGGAAATGATCAAGATCGATGCGGGCGATAGTGTCCCTGCCGACCCGAGCCGCTACAGCGGACTGGTTTTCATGGGCGGGCCGATGAGCGTGAACGACAGCCTGCCGTGGATACCGGGCTCGCTGGCATTGATCCGGCAGGCCGCGAAGAGCGGCATCCCTGTACTCGGCCATTGTCTTGGCGGCCAGTTGATGGCCAAGGCGCTGGGCGGTGAAGTGGGCAGGAACCCGATCAAGGAAATCGGCTGGGGCGAAGTGGTGGTGGCGGATAATGCCGCAGCGAAAGCATGGTTTGGCGAAACCCGGAAATTCAACGCCTTCCACTGGCACGGCGAAACCTTCAGCTTGCCGCCGGGCGCGGAACTGGTGCTTTCCAGCGCGCATTGCGCCCATCAGGCCTTTGTTCTGGATGGCCGGCATCTGGCCATGCAGTGCCACGTGGAGATGACCGAGGCGATGGTGATGGAATGGTATGCCGTCGGTGCGGATGAAGTGGCGGCGGCGAGCAGCAGCCCTGCGGTGCAAAGTGCGGTAACGGCGGAGACCAATCTGGCGCAGCGCGTGGCGGCGCTGAATGCGGTGTCGGAAAAGCTTTACCGCAAGTGGATCGGCGGTCTCGCCGCCTGATTATTTTCAGGATCAGGCAACATGGGAAAAGCGATTGGTGAAGCAGGATGATGCTTTAACTATTTGTGTTAATTCGTGTCATTCGTGGTTAATCGCTGTTCTCAGGATCAATATTTCCCCGGTCGCTGCAGTCCGGCCTCGACTTCATCGCGCTTGGCCTTGCCGGCCAAAACTGCAATCAGTTCCAGGGAAAAATCCATCGCCGTGCCGGGGCCGCGCGAGGTGATTACCTTGCCGTCTTTGACTACCGCGTCATTACTGTAACGGGTGTCGGGCAGATTCATCCGGTCGACGAAACCGGGGTAGCTGGTGGCTGTCTTGCCCGCCAGCAGCCCTGCTTCAGCCAGCACGGCGGGCGCGGCGCAGATGGCGCAGGTGTATTTGCCTGCCGCTGCCATTTTCTGCAGCAGGGCGATGATGCGGGGATCGTTCTTCAGATGGGTCATGCCGGGCATGCCGCCGGGCAGCACGATCATGTCGAATTCCTGCTGCAGCGCCTTGTCCAGCGTGGTGTCCGGAATCAGCCGCACGCCTCGGCTGGCGGTGACAGGTTGGTCGTCAAGGCCGGCGGATATCGCTTCGATTCCGGCTCGACGCAGCAGGTCGATGATAGTGGCCGCTTCGACTTCTTCGCAGCCCTGGGCGAGAGGGATGAGGACTCTAGACATCTTGCGTCCTTGGCGGTTAACGCCTTTAATCCCTGAAATTCTGGAACTGCAGCGGGAAGTCGGTGATCGATTTCTTGACCAGCGTGATGGTTTCCTGCAAAACATCCCGCTTGGCGCCGCTGATGCGTACCGCCTCGCCCTGGATGCTGGCCTGCACCTTGAGCTTGGAATCCTTGACCAGCTTGACGATCTTCTTGGCGAGCTCGGTTTCCACGCCGGTCTTCACGGTCACGGTCTGCTTGACCTTGTTGCCGCTGATTTTCTCGATCTTGCCCTTGTCCAGGCAACTGACGTCGATGGCGCGTTTGCCGAAGGTCTGGTTGACGATATCGTGAATCTGGTCCAGCTTGAAGTTGTCGTCGGCAAATACCGTCAGTACATATTCCGCCTGTTCGACGCGGGAGTCCGAGCCCTTGAAATCGAAGCGCCCGCCGATGACCTTGTTGGCCTGGTCGACGGCATTTTTCAGCTCCTGCTTGTCTACTTCAGAGACGATGTCGAAGGTTGGCATGATGTCAGCCCGCGCAGCAGGTGGATTCGGTGAGGAAATGGCAGACGTAGTCCAGCGTTTCGACGGTCTCGATCTCGAAGCTGGAGCCGCCCGGCACGCTGAAGCTTTCGCCGGCCTTGAAGGTTTGCCAGTCGCTCTTGCCCGGCAGCTTGACCTTGCACACGCCGGCATTGATTTCCATCAGCTCGGGCGCACCGGTGTTGAAAGTCAACTTGCTCGGAAAAATCACGCCGATGGTTTTCTTCGTGCCGTCCGGGAACACCACGGTATGGGAGACGCACTTGCCGTCGAAGTAGAGATTGGCTTTCTTGACGACACTGACATTATCGAATTGGGACATGTTGTTACCTTTCAAAAACTTTATCGCAGAGGACACGGAGGACGCGGAGATTTTTCAGGAATTCCACTGCGTCCTCCGCGGTTCATAAGGTTTATCGATTCTGCAACTTCGCCGCGATGCGCATCCTTAGCGCATTGAGCTTGATGAAGCCGCCCGCATCGGCCTGGTTGTAGGCGCCGGCATCGTCCTCGAAGGTAGCGATGGTCGGGTCGAACAGCGAATCGGTCTTGGAGTCGCGGCCGACCACGATCACGTTGCCCTTGTACAGTTTGACCCGCACCCAGCCGTTGACGTGTTTCTGGGTGTCGTCGATCAGCAGTTGCAAAGCCTTGCGCTCGGGTGCCCACCAGTAGCCATTGTAGATCAGGCTGGCGTAGCGCGGCATCAGGTCGTCTTTCAGGTGTGCCACTTCGCGATCCAGCGTGATGGACTCGATAGCGCGGTGAGCCTTGAGCATGATGGTACCGCCGGGTGTTTCGTAGCAGCCGCGCGACTTCATGCCGACATAGCGGTTTTCCACCAGATCGAGGCGGCCAATGCCGTGCATGCCGCCGAGGCGGTTGAGTTCGGCCAGCATGGCGGCAGCGGAGAGTTTCTTGCCGTTAAGCGCAACCGGGTCGCCGTTGGCATATTCGATGTCCAGGTATTCGGCGTGGTCGGGCGCTTTTTCCGGCGACACCGTCCAGCGCCACATATCTTCCTCGGCCTCGGCGGCCGGGTTTTCCAGGTGGCGGCCTTCGTAGCTGATGTGCAGCAGGTTGGCGTCCATCGAGTAGGGCGAACCGCCCTGCTTGTGTTTCATTTCGACCGGAATGCCGTGCGTCTCGGCATAGGCCAGCAGCTTCTCGCGCGACAGCAAATCCCATTCGCGCCACGGCGCGATGATCTTGATGTCGGGGTTCAGTGCGTAGGCGCCGAGTTCGAAGCGCACCTGGTCGTTGCCCTTGCCGGTCGCGCCGTGGGAGATGGCGACCGCGCCGGTCTCCCGTGCGATCTCGATCAGGCGTTTGGCGATCAGCGGCCGGGCAATCGAGGTGCCGAGCAGGTATTCGCCTTCATACACGGTGTTGGCACGGAACATCGGAAAGACGAAGTCGCGCACGAACTCCTCGCGCAGATCGTCGATGTAGATTTGCTCCGGCTTGATGCCGAATTGCAGCGCCTTTTTTCGTGCCGGTTCGAGTTCCTCGCCTTGGCCGATATCGGCGGTGAAGGTGACGACCTCGCACTGGTAGGTGTCCTGCAGCCATTTCAGGATGACCGAGGTATCCAGACCGCCGGAATAGGCGAGGACGACTTTATTGATGTTGCTCATGTAAAACTCCAGTGAGGAGCGAGGAGTGAGGAGTAAGGAGAATCGCGAGGGTTTTACTCCTCACCCCTCACTCCTCACCCCTCACTACGTTATTTTGCCCAACAGCAGGTATTCCATCAGCGCTTTCTGCACATGCAGGCGGTTCTCGGCTTCGTCCCACACCACGCTGTGCGGGCCGTCGATCACCTCGGCGGCGACTTCCTCGCCGCGGTGGGCCGGCAGGCAGTGCATGAACAGCGCATCACTGGCGGCCACGCGCATCATGTCGCCATCCACCTGCCAGTCGGCGAAGGCTTTCATGCGCTCGGCGTTCTCCGCCTCGAAGCCCATGCTGGTCCACACGTCGGTGGTGACGAGATCGGCGCCGCGCGCGGCTTCCATCGGGTCCGGAAATTCCTCGTAGTGGTCGGTGCCGTAGAGCCCGGCGCGCTCCGGCTCGACTTCGTAGCCGGGCGGGGTCGAGACATGGACATTGAAGTCCAGCACTTCCGCTGCCTGCAGCCAAGTGTTGCAGACGTTGTTGGAGTCGCCGATCCAGGCCACGGTCTTGCCTTTTATGCAGCCGCGCTGCTCAATGTAGGTGAAGATGTCGGCCATGATCTGGCATGGGTGATATTCGTTGGTCAGGCCGTTGATCACCGGCACCCGAGAGTGCGATGCAAAGCGCTCGATGATCTCTTGCTCGAAGGTGCGGATCATGACGATGTCGCTCATGCGCGAAATCACCTGGGCTGCGTCTTCTACCGGTTCGCCGCGTCCGAGCTGCGAGTCGCGGGTGTTGAGGTAGATCGCGCTGCCGCCGAGCTGCTGCATGCCGGCTTCGAACGACAGGCGCGTGCGGGTGCTGGCCTTCTCGAAGATCATCACCAGCGTGCGGTCGTGCAGCGGGTGGTAGGTCTGGTAGGCCTTGAACTGCTCCTTGATGCGGCGCGTGCGCTCGAACAGGTATTCGTATTCGTCGCGGGTCAAGTCGTTGAACTGCAGGTAGTGTTTGATCTGCATAGCCATCACCGGTGCGCCTTACTTCTGCGCGAGAAAATCCTTGATTAGCGGCGCGAGCATATCCACCAACTGCTGCGCCTCGTCATGCGACATTACCAGCGGCGGCAGCAGCCTTATCACGCTGTCGGCCGTCACGTTGATGATCAGGCCGCGCGCCAGCGCGAGCTTGACCAGATCACCGCAAGGGCGGTCAAGCTCGACGCCGATCATCAGCCCGATGCCGCGTATCTGGACGATGCCGGACGTATCGGCAAGCTGTTTACTCAAGCCGTCGCGGATGAATGCGCCGATGTCGGCAGCCTGGGCGCACAGATTTTGTTCCTCGACCGCTTCCAGGGTCGCCAGTGCGGCAGTGCAGGCGAGCGGGTTGCCGCCGAAGGTGGAGCCGTGATTGCCCGGCTTGAACACTTCCGCTGCAATGCCTTTGGCCAGGCAGGCGCCGATCGGCACGCCGGAGCCGAGTCCCTTGGCCAGCGTCATGACATCGGGCACGATACCGGTCTGCTGGAAGGCGAACAGGCTGCCGGTCCGTCCGATGCCGGTTTGCACTTCGTCCAGCATCAGCAGCCAGCCGTGGGCATCGCAAATTTTGCGCAGCTCCTGCAGGTAGGTGGGCTGGGGCGCCAGAATACCGCCCTCGCCTTGCACCGGTTCGACCAGGATGGCAACGATGTTCTGGTTGTGTCCGGCGATCTGGTTGATGGATTCGATGTCATTGTAGGGTACGCGCACAAAGCCGCTCACCAGCGGCTCGAAACCGGCCTGCACCTTGCGGTTGCCGGTGGCGGTCAGGGTCGCCATGGTGCGGCCGTGAAAACTTTTTTCCATCACGATGATGGCGGGAAGCTCGATGCCCTTGTTGTGGCCGTGCAGCCGAGCCAGCTTGATCGCGGCTTCGTTGGCCTCGGCGCCGGAATTGCAGAAGAAGGCATTGTCCATGCCGGAAAGCTGGCACAGTTTTGTACCCAGTTGTTCCTGCCTGGGTATCTGGTACAGGTTGGAGGTGTGGATCAGCATCCTGGCCTGCTCGCAGATCGCCCGGGTCAGTTTCGGGTGGGCATGCCCCAGGCCGTTGACGGCAACGCCGGCGACCGCGTCGAGGTAACGTTTGCCCTGTTCGTCCCAGAGCCATACGCCTTCACCGCGGGTAAAGGCGACGGGCAATCTGGCATAGGTGTTCATTAAATGTGACATAAATTGAATGAGCTTTGTTATGTTGCGTTATTCGCTGTTTTAAAATGGGGCGAATCGCCGTTGAGTAAAATACAAAATACACACGGCGGCATTCGCCGCCGTGTGTTCGATACGCTCGAAAGCGTTATATTTAGTCAAACGGCGGCTTCATGCAAGAACAATTTGATTTTTTGGTCAGCCTCAAGGTGCGGAGTGCAGGCAGGCGAGACCAAAACAAATGCCCGGCTAGCGCGGGCTGCCGGGCAATTCAAGGCGGATGCGCGGCAGCGTGTGCTGCCGCGGGTTTCAGGCCATCGCCTTGATGGCGGCGCTCAAGCGGCTCTTGTGGCGCGATGCTTTGTTCTTGTGCACGATCTTCTTGTCGGCGATGCTGTCGATCACGCTGACCGATGCTTGATAAACCGACTTGGCGGCTTCTTTGTCGCCGGCTTCAACGGCCTTGATCACTTTCTTGACCGCAGTGCGGAACTCGGAACGCTGGCTGGTGTTGCGCTCGCGTTGCTTCTCGGACTGTCTTGCACGCTTTCTGGCTTGTGCGGTGTTTGCCATTAGATGAAACTCCTTGGATATTACTCTGCGGGGCAGACGAAACGCGCAATATTACTTTTCTTTGTCTGACTTGGCAAGGGCATTGAACCTAAAAAAGCAGTTATCCACGGATTAACACGGATGTTCACGGATTGTCAGAGGCTTGTATGGTACTCGCCGCTTGCCTTCAGGCCGGGCCGCAGAATTGTTTCAACTGAATGTATTCAGTGTGTTAATTCGTATTTATCCGTGGCTAAAAGCTGTTTTTTGAAATTAATCGCCGTTCATCGGCTCAAAGATCCTTGGTCGCCTCAACCTGGATTGCGATTTTCACCTCATCGCCGACGTTGGGCACGTATTTGACGATGCCGAACTCGGAGCGCTTGATCGAAGTGGTCGCGTTGGCGCCACAGGTCTGCTTCCTGGTCATCGGATGGGGCGCACACCGGAAGTGGTCGATCGTCAGGGTGACGGGCCTGGTGACGCCGTGCATCGTGAAGTCGCCATCGGCGCCGATCAGCCTGTCGCCGTCGAATTTGAGCGATTTGGACGTGAAAGTGATGACCGGATATTTGGCGGTGTCGAAGAAATCCTCGCCTTGCAGGTGTTCCTCCAGGCTGGCCAGCCCGGTGTCGATCGAGGTCGCGTCAATGGTTACGTCGATGCTGCCGGATTTGGCGGCGGTGTCGAGGGTGATTTTACCCGAGCTGCGATTGAATCGGCCGCGCTGGATGGAAAAGCCGAGGTGGTTGATCTCGAAGCTGGGAAAGGTGTGGCGCGAGTCGATGGTGTAGTTGTCGGCGGCAATGGCAGGCATGCCTATGGTGGCGCCGACAAGGGCAAGGGCGATCAGGGTCTTGTTCATGGTGTACTCCTTAACTATGGGTTGGGCTACTTTAAAATGAAATGAAACCGGACCTGGACTTCGTCGGCGACCACCGAGGTGTCACCCCACACGCCTGAACCGATGCCGTAATCGAGGCGTTTTAACGGAAAGGTTCCGTCCAGAATCAGGGCGTCTTTCTCTTGTTTGAGGGTAAAGGGTGCGCGCATTTCGATGGTTTTGCCTTTGAGCGTCATCTTGCCGCTGGCTTCGAAGCGTCCTCCGCCGAGCGCCTTGACGGAGCTTGAGACAAAACTGGCCTTGGGAAATTCACGCACGTTGAACCAGTTTTTCCCTTTGACTTCATCGTCGGCTTCCGCACTGCCGGCATCGACGCCGGCCAGATCAATTTCGACCCGGGCGCGGCCGGCTTCCGGTTTGGTCGGGTCGATCCGGATCTGCGCGGCGAATTTCCTGAAAGTGCCTTCGACTGGCACGCCCATCTGTTTCGAAACGAATGCGAGGGTGCTTTTATCGAATTGCACGGCGCCGAATTCCGCGGCATTGGCAGCCCCGAATGCCAGCAGGGCAAAGGCAGCGAACAGGCGGATCATCGTGGAAGCTCCTTGTCGAGGAAAGGCAGCATCCGGGCGAGGATGCCGTTGCGGTCGATGAACTGGTGTTTGAGCGCGGCTGCAATGTGGCCGAGTACCAGTGCCAGCAGGCCGAAGTTCAGCATTTCATGCACTTCCCTGAGCGCATCGCCCAGCGCCTTGTCCTTGCCGATCAGGTCGGGTAGCGGCAGCACGCCCAGATAGACGGTCTGGAAACCCTTGGCCGAGCTCATCAACCAGCCGCTGAGCGGAATGGCGAACAGCAGCAGGTAAAGCAGGTGATGCAAGCCGTGGGCGGCGCGACGCTGCCAGGCCGGGATGGTTTCAGGCAGGGGCGGCGGAGTATGGCCGGCACGCCATGCCAGTCGCGCCACGGCCAGCAGGAAGACGGTCACGCCGATCCATTTGTGGTAGCTGATCAGTTTGAGCTTGAGCGGCGAGAGCGGCAAATCGCTCATGAAGAGGCCGAGCGGGAACGCGGCGAGGATGAGGAGCGCCACCAGCCAGTGCAGGGCGATGGCCGTAGTTGTGTAGCGAGGAGATCCCATGTTTATGCCTTTACGGTTCGTTCGGCCACGAATGCTTCGCGCAACCTGCGCAGGATGGTTTCCAGGGCGCTTAATTCTTTTGCCGAAAGCTTGCCGAAAGCACGCTCCAGGTGGGCAAGGTGTGCCGGGAAGACGCGCTCGAACAGGGATTCTCCCTTCCTGGTCAGTTGCACGATCTGGCTGCGGCCATCGCTGGGAGAGGCAACGCGCCGCACCAGCTTCTTGTCGGTCAGGCGATTGACCACGCCGGTCAGCGTGCCCTTGGTAATCAGCGATTTTTCGCCCAGTTCCTTGAGCGGCATACCCGGCGTATTGCCCAGCGTGGCGACGATGTCGAATTGCGCCGGCGTCAGGTCCAGCGTGCGGATGTGCGCGGCCGAATGGGCTTCGAAGGCCTGATAGGTGCTGGCCAGTTCGCGCAGTGCCGGCAAAAACGGAGTGCGGGGCATAAGTCGGGGTAATTAGTTCTAATTAGGACTATATTGATCCGATGAAAACGAATTGTCAAGACGTCTGCGCGCTGCGCCGCTCAGGATTTCTTGGCTGCTGCGATGCGCCGTGCCATCTCCGACTCGCGCGACTTGATGAAGTTGACGAGTCTTTGCGGGTAGTCGGCGGTGACGGCATTCCTGACCGAGGGGCGTGCCGCCAGTGCCTGTCGCCAGGCGCGCACCTTGGGCGTGTTGGCGAAGACGCCGAAGTCGGCAATGCCGTCGTAGACGTCGAAATAGCGGAAGATCGGGCCGAAGGCGGCATCGACCAGCGAGAATTTCTCTCCCGCGAAGTAGGGGCCCGCTTTCAACGCGTTTTCCACCGTTTCGAAGCGGGTTTGCAGCTCCTTGCGCTTGGCTTCGAGGGTTGCCGCATCGGCTGCGGTGTTGAAATCCCACAGCGTGGCCAGGATGGCCGAGGCGAACTCGATCCAGGCACGGTGTTTGGCGCGTTCCAGCGGGTCTGCCGGGTGCAGGCGAGGCGCGATGGTTTCGTCCAGATATTCGCAGATGACGGCGGATTCGAAAATCACCTCGCCATCGACCTGCAATAACGGCACCTTGCCGAGCGGGGAAATCCTGTCGAACCATTCCGGCTTGTGGTCGAAGTCGATATTGGTGCGCTCGAACGGCGCATTCTTTTCGAACAGGGCGATTGCCGCGCGCTGCGCATAGGGGCAGATGGCATGGCTGACCAGATGTAGTTTGGGCATGAGCGGGTTCTCCTGAATGCAGGCCGTAACGGCGGGTATCCGTGCTTATTGGCCGGTTTGTTTTTTGCGCAGCAGATCGACGCGAACCGGGTTGATAAAATCCGCGCCTTGCGCCGTCATGCGGCGCATGAACTTGTCCTTCACCGCCTGGTAAAGTCCGGGTGCCAGTTGGTGATGGGTGTGCGTCACCATCAGGATGCGCTCCTCGAATTGCTCGAAGTTGTCGAAGTGCCCCGGCGTGCTGAAAAACTTCTGCTCGACGAGTTCGAACATCCCGCCCTGCACGGCGCGCTCAATTGCGGCAAAAGCGGCTTCGCGCACCGCCTTCTCGTCGTGAAACATGCGCAAAATGTCATTGAAATCTCCAGCATAGACCGGCTCGGAAAGATACGCCAGTCCGCCGGGCTTCAGCACCCGTCTGATCTCGGCTATTGCCCGGTCCATCATGTCGAGCGGCACATGATGCAGGGATTTGAACATGAAGACGATATCGAACTGCTCGTCCGTTGCAGGGATCGCCTCGGCGCCGCCAAGGAGGAAGCTGGCCTTGGGCAGGTCGGTGATCCGTAAATTTTTTGCATGCTGAATCCGGTCAACCTCGAGAGCCGTCATCGAAGCAATGCCAGTCTGCGCGATCGCCCGCGTCTTGTCGGCCTTGCCGCATCCCAGTTCCAGAACATGCGCGCCTTCAAGGGGAAGGATGCGCTCGTAAATGCTGCGTTCATCGCAGAGGGTATTTGCCAGGGGATCTGAAATTTTCATTACTGCGTGTTCTTTCCATATCACAACCATGATCGACTGTCCCAGGCTCGGGAAACAGCCGTTCGGGATAATCGTATCCCGCCACCGGGTGAAGTTTACCGTGGATAACCCGTTGAGGCACTCAAGTTCCGAAATTGAATGCCCTGAAATTATTCAGCCTGTCTGTAAAGCTCCGGGAACTGGGCCTTCAGATGATCGAGCTTGGGCAGGTCGTTAATGGCGATGTAGGGATTGTCGGGATGAAGCGTCGCGAAGTTCTGGTGATAGGCCTCAGCCGGGTAGAACGCAGGCAGGGATGAAACCCTGGTCACAATTTTTTTCGGGTAAATCCTGGCGGCGGAAAGCTGGCCGATATAAGCCTCGGCGATTTTTTTCTGCTCCGGGCTGGCCACGAATATTTCGGAACGATATTGCGTGCCGGTATCCGGCCCCTGGCGGTTCAGTTGAGTCGGGTTGTGGGCGGCTGCAAAATAGACTTTCAGCAATTGCCCGTAGCTGATTTTTGATGGATCGTAGACCACCTTGACCGATTCCGCATGACCGGTAGCACCGGTGCTCACCAGTTCGTATTTTGCGGTATCCTTGGCGCCGCCCGCATACCCCGACGTCGCCGAAATGACGCCCTTTACATGCTGGAATACCGCCTGCACACCCCAGAAGCAACCGCCGGCAAATACCGCGGATTGCTTCGCCGGATTTTTTGCAGCGGGCTGATCCACGACGGGGTTCGGCAAGGGGGAAATCTGCCCCTCGGCCAGAGCCTGTCCGCTCAGAAAAAAGGCTAGAACGGCCAGTTCAGCGAACGGCCTGAGAAAATTGGAACTGGAAAGCGAGCGCATGGTTATCCTCCTTAATGGTTTTTTGTCTGTAAATGCGATTGGCGATCATGATGAATAACCTCCTTGAGTATCCGATGTGTTGAAATATATTGCTCACCCTCTCTCATTGCTGCCTGGCTATAGAAGATTCCAGTAAACCGGAAAAATGGTTACATCGGGTTCGACCGGGCTGCATCCTTAAACGTTTTTGAACCGCTCATGGATTTCCATCATTTTTGGCAGCGCCCTGTGCATGGCCGCAACCGCTTCGGGATCAAAATGGCGGCCAGCGGATTCATCTATGGTTGCAAGCACTTTTTCCACCGGCCAGGCCTCTTTGTAGGGCCGCTTCGAGGTGAGCGCATCAAACACGTCGGCAACCGCGACGATGCGGGCCGAAAGGGGGATCGCCTGATTCGATAGCCCTGCCGGATAACCGCTGCCATCCCATTTCTCGTGATGGCATTCGGCTATTTCGATGCCGATGGTGAAAATGCTGTGCCCAAGTGCGTTCATCTGCGCTTCGCAACCGCGCAGGGCCTGCCCCCCGATGGTGGGATGGCGTTCCATTTCCTTGCGTTCGTCTTCATCGAGCCTGCCGGGTTTCAGGAGAATGCTGTCGCTGATGCCGACCTTGCCGATGTCGTGCATGGGGGCGAAGCGGTAGATGTTGCGCACATAGCTGGAATTGATCTGACCGGCATACGGTCCGGCGGTTCCCAGCTCTTCGGCGACCAATACCGCGTAGAGCGACATGCGCATCAGGTGGTCGCCGGTTTCCGGGTCGCGGCTTTCCGCCAGCTTCGCCAGCCCCTGAAGCGCCGCCACGACCAGGCCTTCGACCACCACGGTTCGTTCCAGTATGTGGCCGACCTGCACCGCGATGTTGCCGAGGAATTCCATGTGCCCAGCCGTGTAGGCATGGGCTTCTCGGGCCGCGAACACCATCACGTCGCCGCTACGCTCACCGGTGAGCGGCAAGTAAATGGCTGAGCCGAGCCCCGCTGCCGCCAGTGCGCTGGCGAGTCGCGCATCCGGATTGCCTTCGGCGTAACGGGCCAGGGCTTCGATGGCACAGGGGCGCTGTTCATTGGCGACCTGTGCCAATGCATTGTTCTCGGCAGGGAAGACCAGGCTTTCGCGCAAGCCCGGAGTGGGGACGCCGGCCATGCGCTCAAGACGCAGACCGCGCGCGCCTTCGGCAGGAAAAAGCACGCCCACCCAATCGACCGGCACGAATGCGGGAAATTCCTCGAGTATGAAATCGAGCGTTTCATCCAGTTGCTTGCCGCGGTTGATGCGGTCGGGGAGGCGGAACAGGGCACGGAGGCGTTCGGAAAGCCCGTTGAAGGCCTGCGTCAGCCGGCCGATCTCGTTGTCTGCGAGGATCGGCACCTGGTGGCCGAGGTTGCCCTGGGCAACCCGGCCGAATCCTTCCACTTGATCGCCCAGGGTTTTTTTAACCGAACGTGAATGCATACGCTTCCAGGCCCGGAGAGTCCGACCGGATTTCAATCAGGCCGTTTTTCATCTGTTTCTGGTCGATCAGTTCATAGAGCGTGTTGCGTTCGACGGTAAGCCTGCCCGCCGGCGCGTCCTTGCCCGCATTGCCGCCGACCTCCTGGCCGTTCAGGCTGAGGCTGACATGCACCGGCTTGCCGCTGGCCGTGCCCAGCACCAGGAACACCTTGCGCGCCTTGAAGTCGAGGCGCAGCGCAGAACCTTTTTCGCCTGCGACGATTTTCTCCGATTCCACCTTCCATTTCCCGTTCAGCGCCCATTCGTTTTCAGCGAGAGAGGCGGGGAAGCGGAACGCGCCTTGTGCATCAGGCACGACCTTTTCCTGGCCGCCGAAGCTTTCCGCCCGGCCATAGCCGAGGTAGGTTTCCGGCGTTTGTCCGGGCAGGAAGCCGGGCGTCTCCGCCCTGGCGGTTTCGGCCTCGTTTTTCAGGCCGAGCAGGTAGCGGATATTGTTTTCCGTCACGTCGTATTCGCCCTCGCCGAAATGCGTGTAGACCACCTTGCCGTCCCGGTCGATGAGGTAATGCGCGGGCCAGTAGCGGTTATCGAAGTTCACCCAGGTGGCAAGCCGGTTGTCCAGTGCTACCGGATAGCGGATAGCGTGCTGCGCAATTGCCGCCTTGACGTTTTCGAGTTTTTTCTCGAACTCGAATTCCGGCGAATGCACGCCGACGATCACCAGCCCCTTGTCGCGGTATTTTCTGTCCAGCGCGGTGATGTAGGGCAGCGTGCGCACGCAGTTGATGCAGGAATAAGTCCAGAAGTCGACCAGTACCACCTTGCCTTTCAGGCTCTGCATGGTGAGCGGCTGAGAGTTGAGCCAGGCATCGACGCCCGCGAATTCGGGCGCGGCATAAGGCTTGTCCAGCCCCCCTTGCAACGTCAGTACGCTGGTGGTTGCAGCCTGCCTGGCCGGGATGGTGTGGGTCAGTAGGGATTGCGCATCCACGCCGGAGGCGATGTAGGCTACCGACAGCAGGATCAGCACGCCGAACCCTTTGCGCAGCGCTTCGGCATGGCGGCTCAGGAAACCCAGTTTGCTCATGATTTTTCTCCCGGTCAGGGCAATGATGAGCATCGGCACGCCCGCGCCGATGGCGAACGAAACGATGATCAGGTTGCCGGCGAAATCGGTCTGCTGGCGGATCACCTGCACCAGCACGGCAGCCAGTATCGGCCCCGCGCACGGTGTCCACACCAGGCCGATCAGCGCGCCGATCAAGATGCCGCTGAGCAACCCTGCTCCGCCGGTGGAAGCAAGCTGATTGCCGAAATTGGCCGCGCCCTGCGTCATCGCGCTGAATTTATCCGACAGCTTCGAAGACAGCAGCACCAGGCCGAACACGGCGAGCAGCACCAGCGAAACGTCCTTGATTACATCGAGGTCGATGCCCAGCAATGCAACAAGCTTGCGCGCCACGATGGCGAACAGGCTGAACGCCAGCACGAAACCGATGATGATGCCGTAAGGCCTGCGCTTGCCGCCCTCGACCGAAGCCGCAAGCACCAGCGGCAGCACCGGCAGGATGCAGGGCGAGACGATCAGCGCCAGCCCTTCGAGAAACGCCAATCCGATATCGATAAAATTCATTTTCTTATGCCTTGTCCGCGATAAATTTCAATGCCACGCCGTTGTTGCAATATCTCAGCCCGGTGGGTTTGGGACCGTCATCGAACACATGGCCGTGGTGGCCTCCGCAGCGCGCGCAATGGTATTCGGTGCGCGGCAGAAGCAGCTTGTGGTCGGTTTTGGTTTCGACATGGCCGGGCAGAACATCATAAAAACTCGGCCAGCCGGTGCCGCTGTCGAACTTGAATTTTGAAGGGAACAGCGGCAGCCCGCAGGCGATGCAGGCAAACAGGCCGCTGCGCTTTTCGTTGTTGAGCGGGCTGGTAAATGCCGGTTCGGTGCCCTCCTGGCGCAGCACGTCGTATTGCGCCGACGTCAGCAGTTTTTTCCATTCCGCGTCGGTTCGGCTGATTTTCTCGATGCGCTCCGCCGCCATCGCCCGCTCCAGCATGAAGAACTTCGGCAATGCCAGCAGGCCCGCCCCGCTTGCCGTCAGTTGGATAAATTTGCGTCTGTCCATGATTTTCCACCTCGCAGAGATTTAAGTTATAGATACGGCGATGAATTGCCTTCTTTGCGTAGTTATTCGGGGGGGAGCGGGAAAAGGTTACATCTTCAACGAGGCATGCGGGGATGGCCTGTTGCAATGCCGAACCGGTTTTGTGCAGGGTGTCCGTCCAGGGCGGCGCAATTGGGGGCGATCCAGCGCTGCGCTTGCGAAAGGCCGCGTAGTGCCATATTCGGACCGTCGTGCAGCAGTGACCGCATGTCTGTTTCATGTTTCTAAGCAGACCTTCAGCGAGCAAGCTATAACAGGCTAATCAGATCAATCTGGATTTTTAGAGATAACCTATTGTGAATTCTATGCCACCAAACATGGATGGGGCTCAAAGAGGGAACTGCACAACAAAAATCGTTCCCTTTCCTTGTGCTCCAGATGTCAACACAATTTCTGCGCCATGATCTCGAACGATATCCCGTACGATCGCCAACCCTAAACCGCTGCCGGCAACCTTGTCGTTGAGGCGGTAAAAACGATTAAATATCAGATCTCTTTCAGATGCTGCGATGCCCGGACCGGAGTCTTCCACCGACAATATTCCATAATTCGCATTTTGGAAACAACTTACGGTAACCGTACTTTTTTGAGGGGAATAGCGGATGGCATTATCAATCAGGTTGTCGATCATATCGCGCAGCAGAAATCGATCGCCCAACACTTTAGTCGAACGCAGATTAAATCCCAAATCAATGCTTTTTTTGTCCGCTTCCTCCACAAAATGCTGAATGGATTCTTCAACCAGCTTATTTAAGTCGACCATACTCAGGCGTGCTTTCTCAAACTGGCTAGGCTCGGCACGGGCTAGCGTCAATAACTGGTTAGTTTGTCGAATCATCCTTTCTGTAGAAGACATCATCAGGTTGGCCGAATGTGCTGTCTCATGTTCGGAGGCATATCGCTGCTGAAGCCATTCAAGCTGCACTTTAAGTCCAGCCAATGGCGTGCGAAGCTGATGGGCCATATTGGCGAGAAATATTTGTTGTGCAGTGGCGCCTTCTTGTACTTTGTTGAGCAGGGTATTGATTGCGTTGGCCACGGGGCGAAGTTCCAATGGAATGTGGTCTTCATTAACCGGCGATAAGTCATCGTGACTACGAGAATTTAAATCGGCCTGCATTTTCTTGAGTGGGAACAAGCCTTTCGTGACCGCCAGCCAGGCAATGGTGATGGTCATCAATGTCAACACACCTTCTAGCAGCAGCAACGCCACAATAATTTTAGAGCGTATATGGGTGCGTTTCCGCAAAGTCTCGGCCACGCCGATGTAAACAGGTTCAGTGCCAATGGTTGTATTCAGCGCAATAATGCGGATTGGCTCCCCTCGGGCCGAACCGTCGTAGGCGACCGGATCGTTCAATTTTTTCGGCATAATCAGTGGCGGAAAATCCAGATCACCCGCAATTATCTGCCCATTCGCTTTGCGGACGACAAAATAAATGTCATCAAAGTGATCAACGCGCAACACTTGTTCCGCTTGTTGCGGAAGGTCGATCGAAATGGTGCCACGTATTTCACGCAATCGAGGAATAAGTGCCCACGCCGCGTCCGCCAGACTTTGGTCAAACGCAATTTGTGCCGGTGCCCAAGCAAGCCAGTAAATCAGCCCCGCACCAATTAAATTAATGATCAAAAGCGGGGCAATGAGCCATTTCAGCAGATTCAGCCGTATGCTGGATTTCACGGCGCTGTCTTTTCAAGCATGTAGCCAAAGCCACGAATCGTGCGGATTTCGATATTTGCCGCTGCAATTTTTGGGCGAATTCTGGAAACATATACTTCCACGGCATTCAGTGTCAGTTCTTCGCTCCATGGGAGGATCGCATCGATGATCTGCTGCTTTGACACAACGCGCGAAGCTTGTTGCATCAGATATTCGAGAACGGCCCATTCGCGACCCGATAAATCAATCGGTTTATCGCCGATGTGTGCACGCATGGAAAAAGCATCCAATGACAATTCGCCAAATCGCAACTCCACAGTTTTGGGGGAGCTTCTTCTGACCAGTGCCTTTAAACGCGCAACTAGTTCGATGGTCGCAAAAGGCTTGACCAGATAGTCATCGGCGCCGAGCTCCAGCCCACGCACTCGGTCTTGAATGGCATCGCGCGCTGTGAGTAGCAGCACGGGAAGATGATTTCCTCGTGAACGCAATCGCCTTACCACTTCAAACCCGTCGATACCGGGAAGGCCTATATCCAATACCATTACGGCAATTTCGGCATGTTTCAACGCCGGTTCCACATCAATGCCATTATCTACGACATCAACCACCATGCCATGCGCTTGCAAGGCACGAGAAACCCCGTCGGCAAGAACCGAGTCGTCCTCTACTAAAAGAACGTGCATATGGCATTCATAGGTAATTGGCAATGTGTTGCAAGCATGGGTTCTCCGCTTGGAATGTTTAAGCGAGGTATGTATTTTATCGTACGAACGACCTTTTTCAGGCAATGTTTCTCAATGGAATAGCACAATTTTTCAATCGATATCATCTTGTCAGGATTTTGTCAGCTTCATGTCATCTTGGCGACAGGATTGGACGATACATTTAAGACGTGTATTCAAATTGAATGGCAACATGGCGCGAAACGAGGCCAGATCGATGAAGAACCCCGTAGCTTGCCACGGGGTTCTTCATCCATTGTGATAGTCCTAGCGCCTAGCGCCCGAAAGAGTTCCATGTCAACGAACAGATTCCCTATAACATTCCTACTGATTTCAGTAGCTTTGGCAGGATGTGCTGTCGGTCCCGATTTCAAACGGCCAGATGCACCCACTGCAAAATCTTACTCGCCTGAGGTAATGCCTGGGACAACCGCTTCAGCACCCGTATTAGGCGGAGAGTCTCAACGAATTAATCCAACCGTGGATATTCCATTCGATTGGTGGACGCTGTTCCAGTCGCCACAGATTAACTCGCTGATCAAGCGCGCGTTCATGACCAACCCCAGTATCGAATCTGCTCAGGCCGCCCTGCGTCAGGCTCAGGAGAATGTGGTTGCCCAGAATGGGTTTTTCTACCCAACTGTTGGAACAAGCTATTCGCCGTCAAGAAACAAATTAGCCGGAAACATGGGCAGCAGCGCTCCCGGAATACAGGGTAATGGCGAAATAATTCAAGCACCGCCTGGCCCTGCGAGTCCGGTCTATTACAATTTCCATGTCGCTCAATTAACGGTTGGCTACGTGCCGGATGTATTTGGCCTCAATCGCAGACAAATGGAATCTGCCGAAACTCAGGTGGCCACGCAGAAATTTCAGATGGAGGCAACCTATATTACCTTAGCCTCCAATGTGGTTGCCGCCGCACTGCAAGAAGCATCAATCCGCGCACAACTTGTGGCGATGGACAGAATTGTCTGCATCAACAAAGAGATGCTGGAAATTTTGCGCAATCAGTTCAAGCTCGGCTATGTATCCGGCATAGAGGTGGCCGCACAGGAATCCGCACTGGCTTCGGACGAACAAACGCTCGCTCCATTACAGACACAGATGGAACAAACGCGTAATTTGATTCGTGCACTGGCGGGCAATTTGCCCAATGAAGATGTTGATGAAAAGTTTGAGCTTGCATCCTTGCATCTGCCGCAGGAGCTCCCGCTCAGCCTGCCTTCCAAAATTATCGAGCAACGTCCTGATGTCCGTATCGCAGAAGAGCAATTGCATTTTGCCAGTGCCCAGGCAGGCGTGGCGATTGCCAACAAATTGCCGCAATTTACCGTGACTGCTGCAATAGGTGGCATGGCTGCAACACCAGAGTGGATGTTCCGTGCCGGCGGAGGCTTCTTCAATTTGGCCGCCAATGTCGCCTACACCATTTTTGATGGCGGCACGTTGCGCGCCAAGTCCCGCGCCGCAGAGCAGGTACTGATTCAAGCCGGGGCAATGTATCGCAGTACCGTAATTGCTGCTTTGCAAAATGTCGCCGATACACTGTACACCATCCAGTCTGACGCCCGTGCACTCAAGGCGGCGGCCACTGCTATGCAAGCCGCGCAAAAAACGCTCGAAATTACCCGCAAGCAATACCAATTCGGCTATGTCAATTATCAGACACAGCTTACCGCCGAGCAAAGCTATCTTCAGTCTGTCATCAATCTGACGCGGGCACAAACAAACCGCTTTGGTGATACGGCAGCACTTTACCAAGCTCTGGGTGGTGGCTGGTGGAATCGCCCAGATGTCATGGCGACACAAGAGACCAAACCATCCATTGCTCAACTGCATACCTTGGCATCAGGAGAATCGGCCAGATGATCAAAAATGAATTACGCTTCCCTGCCATGGCTACGTTTTTCGTAGCCATATTTGCCGTCTTGCTAACTGCTTGTGGCAAGGCTCCTGAATCATTGCCATCTAATGAACCGATTGTTTCAGGCAATACCATTCGCTTTCCCGCCAACTCGTCGGCGGCGCAACGTTTGCTCACTTCGCCGGTGGTGGCCGCACATGAAAGCGTGTTCAGCCTGCCTGCCCGTGTCGTTTGGGACGAGGATCATACAAGCCGCATTACGTCGCCCATAGCCGGGCGTATTGACGAGATCATGGTGCAGGCAGGATCACGGGTCAAGGTCAACCAGCCTCTGGCGCAATTAAACTCGCCAGAACTCGGTAACGCCCAAGCCGAATCGGCGCACGCCCAAGCCGAACTGTCACAAGCCGAACGCAACCTGGCGCGCGCCAAGGACTTATTCGCAGTCAATGGCGTTGCCGGCAAGGACATAGAACAGGCGCAACTTGACTTGGCGCGCACCCGCGCCGAGGCCGAGCGTGCAAGTTTGCGACTAAAATCATTGGGTGCGTCCAGCACGGTGGATCAACGCTTCGCACTGCGCAGCCCGATTGCCGGTGTGGTGGTCGAGCGCAACATCAACCCTGGTATGGAATGGCGACCAGACCAGCCCGGCGCCCCACTTTTCGTTATAAGTGACCCTACCTACCTGTGGTGCTGGATCGATGCGCCCGAACGTGCGATTAATATTCTGCATTCAGGTATGAAAGTTACGTTGCGCGCCAGTGCATGGCCAGAAGAGACGTTTGAAGCGCAGATTGACCATATCGGCGATGCGCTGGATCCCATCAGTCGCACCCTGAAAGTACGAGCCCGATTACGCAACCCTCAGCGACATTTAAAGAGTGAAATGTATGTGACCGCAGAATTAACCAGCCAGGCTCACGGCGTGCTGGACGTGCCGACCAAGGCGGTGTTCATCAGTAATGGAATGCAGCAGGTGTTTATCCGTACCGCTGAAGGGCAATTCACCCGCAGAACAATTATGCCTGTAGCCTTCAGCGACCAGTGGGTATCGATTGAAAAAGGGCTGAACAAGGGTGATCAGGTAGTGGTTGATGGGGCGCTCTATTTGCAGAAGTTGCTCGATGAAAATTCTCGCTCTGGTTCAAACGACGTGTCGCCAGCCGCGCCAGTGAATACGCCGCTCGTCAAGTAACCGGGAATAAACAACGTGATTAATCGAATTGTCCGTTTTGCCCTTACCAAGCCTTTGTTTGTAGTGTTGGGCACGGCGATCTTCATATTTGGCGGCATCCTCGCTTTCAAGAATTTGCCCATCGAAGCGTTTCCCGATGTGTCTGACATCCAGGTGAATGTGGTCGCATTATATCCGGGTCATGCCGCCGAGGAAGTGGAAAAACAAGTCACCATCCCGATTGAAGTGGCCATGTCTGGCATGCCGAACACGGTGCGCACGTTCACCCATACACAGTTTGGCCTATCGTTCATGATGATCACGTTCAATGACAAAACTAACGACAAGGAGGCGCGTCAGCTGGTGTTTGAGCGGTTGCGCGGCATTGACCTGCCGCCCGGCGTGGAACCCGATGTGGAGCCGCTATCCACTTCCATTGGTGAAATTTTCCGGTTTCGCGTTCAGGGCGACCGTCTGAATTCGCGTCAGCTACGCGAGATTGAGGAATGGGTGGTCGAAAAGGCGCTTAAGAAAGTGCCAGGCGTGGCCGACGTCGTGTCGATGGGCGGCGCCATCAAGCAATACGAGGTCAATCCAGACTTGGCTCGCATGCGTGACGCCAAACTCACACTAAGCCAATTGTTCGGCGCGCTGTCACGCGCGAATGCGAATGCTGGAGGCGGCGCAGTTGAACAAGGTCGCCAGCAATTTCTGGTTCGTTCTCTGGGCTTGTTCAAAACTTCTGCTGACATTGAGCGGGTAGTGGTAAGCGATAACGGCAAGGGCGTGCCGATCCTGGTTCGTGATGTGGCGAGCGTGAATGAGGCCAACGCACCAGTACAAGGCCTGGTAGGTCAAGACAAAGCGGACGATATCGTCAACGGCTTGGTATTGATGCGCAAAGGTGAGAATCCTTCTGAGGTGCTCAAAGGTATCAAACAGACGGTTGCCGAATTGAATGCCCACGGACTTCCTGTGGGTGTACAGCTGAAACCCTATTATGATCGGCAATGGTTGATCGACAAAACGCTGCACACAGTTTTCAGCAATCTGCTGGAAGGAGCTTTATTGGTAACAACCATTTTGCTGTTGTTTCTGGGCAACCTGCGCGCCGCGCTGATTGTAGCGAGCATCATTCCGCTGGCGGTGCTGTCGACCTTCATCGGCCTCAAATTTCTCGGCATGCCGGCCAACTTGCTGTCATTAGGGGCGATGGACTTCGGGATTATTGTCGACGGTGCGGTAATCATTGTAGAAAACGTTTTCCTGCGGCTAGGCAGCTTAAGCGACGAGGCGCAGCAAGATTTCAAGCAACGTATGAGAACAATTTACAATGCTGTAATTGAGGTAGGCCGTCCTACGCTGTTCTCAATGCTGGTGATCATCGCGGCACACATCCCAATTTTCACGCTGCAACGTGCCGAAGGTCGTATCTTTGCACCCATGGCGTATTCAGTAACTTCGGCGCTGGTCGGCTCACTGATTCTATCGCTCACCCTGGTGCCGTTGCTATGCCTGTGGTTGTTGCGTGACCACATCCCGCACCACGACAACCGTTTGTTGCTGTGGTTTAAACGCTTCTACGAACCGGCTTTTAAATGGTCAATAGCTAGTCCGGGCAAAGTGATGAGCGTGGCGCTACTGCTACTGGTGGCCGCGCTGGCCTTGAGCGGCCGCCTCGGCACTGAATTTCTCCCTGAACTCGATGAGGGTTCGATCTGGGTCAACGTGTCCTTGCCCCCATCTGTTTCACAGGCAGAAGCTCAATTGGCGGCACGTCGCATTCGTGAAGCCTTGCACAGCGTTCCTGAGGTCAACACAGTAATATCAAAATTTGGTCGTCCCGATGATGGAACAGATCCAAAGATATTCAACTCCGGCGAATTTTTTGTGGAACTCAAGCCAAAACAATCCTGGCGTTCAGGCCTGGATAAAGCACATATTATCGGGCAGATGGATAAGGCAGTATCGTCATTGCCAGGTCTCGAAACCTCATTTTCGCAGCCCATACGCGACAACGTATTGGAAAGCATTTCGCAAGTCGACGGACAAATCGTCATTAAAGTCCATGGCGATGATTTGACCCAACTACATTCCGTCGGGCGCGCTATCGTCGAGCAAATTTCCAGCGTGCCCGGAGTTTCACGGGCATACATCGACCGTGACGGTGAGTTGCCGCAACAGGTCATTGATATAGACCGTGAGGCGGCTGCCCGTTATGGCATCAACGTCGGAGACATTCAGGATACGGTGGAGACTGCTCTGGCTGGCAAGGCCACGACAGAATTGTGGGAAGGCGAGCGCCATTTCTCAGTGGTCGTACGTTTGAGCGAGCCACAGCGTGCGCTCGACAAGCTGGGCAGCCTGCTGATCGCAGCCCCTGGCGGTGCGCAGATTCCCCTTGGTGAACTTGCCCATTTTAGGCAAACTCTTGGGGCACTGGACATCGCCCGCGAGAATGGACAGCGCGTGCTTTCAATCGGTATCTTTATTCAAGGACGCGACATGGGCAGCGTCGTGTCCGACATGAAAGCGCGGGTCGGGGCAAATGTCAAAATTCCAAATGACGTAACATTGAGCTGGTCGGGTGAATTTGAGAATCAGGAGCGCGCTATGGCACGGCTATCCGTGGTAGTGCCATTGTCGATTTTGTTGATTTTTGTATTGCTATTTGATGCTTTCGGCTCATTCCGGAGTGCATTGCTGATTGTGGCCAATATTCCCTTCGCATTGATAGGTGGCATTGTGGCGTTATTTGTCACCGGCATACCATTATCGGTTTCTGCTGCCATCGGATTCATCGCCCTATTCGGCCAAGCGGTACTCAACGGTGTCGTGATGGTGTCGGTATTCAATCAGTTGATTGAGGCAGGGCTTACCCCTGAGCAAGCAGTGCATGATGGAGCCATGTCACGTTTGCGAACTGTACTGATGACAGGGCTGCTGGCAATGTTCGGCCTGCTACCTATGGCTCTCTCGCATAGCATCGGCGCCGAAACACAGCGACCACTCGCCGTGGTAGTTATCGGCGGTTTAATTAGTGCCACATTACTTACCCTGCTGGTGCTGCCCTCGATATATTTGTGGACCGTAAAACGGTATGGGGCGCTTAAAAATTCGGCTTATGACCGCGAGTTAAGCCTTGATTAGGGAATATAGGAAAATTTGGTGCGAAATGAGGCTGGAGTGGGTGAACCTCCACGTTTTGAGTACATGGAATAGAAACCGAACATCAAGCGAAGGGAAACCTTATGGCAGAGGAAAAGAAAGAAGCGTGGCTAAACTACTTGGCGTTGACGACTGTAATATTTGCGGTTTGCGCTACGCTCTCCACATTCAAAGGCGGCGGTTTTTCTACCCGTTCTGTAATGAGCCAATCGCAAGCTTCGGATCAGTGGGCGTACTATCAAGCAAAGAGCATCAAATCTTACCTTTATCAAATGCAAGCAGATAAGTTAGCTATTGAGCAGCTTGCGCTGCCGGCTTCAGTTCCTGAACGAGTGGCAAACGCCTATTAGAGAAAAAATCGCTGACTACAAAAAGAAGACGGATAAATATGAAAAAGAGAAGGCTGAAATTCAGGAAAAAGCAAAACAACTTGAAGGAATCCGAGACGAAACACAAATACATTCCAGAGCGTTTGGTGTGGCGGTCATCTACCTGCAAATTGCCATCCTGCGCTCATCAATTGCCGGCCTGTTGAAAAAGAAGGTAGTCTGGTATGGCGGCATTGCAGTGGGCCTAGTCGGGTTGGTGTATTTTGCGAACGGATTTTTTGTTTTCTTGTGATGGGCCATTCTGAAGGAATGGCCGCTGACAGGAATAATTGAAGCACCTCTTTTTCCTTCTTCTCTTAGTCCTCTGAAAAGGAGAAATGCATGACACAAACCGTGCGCATGTTCTTCACCCTTGCCCTGGCGATCATTGCCACAGGCATGCCCTATACATCCACGGCTCAAACAACCTTGCCAAAATCGGCGTCGTGATCATGCATGGCAAGGGCGGCTCACTTGCCAGGCATGTTTCAGATCTTGCGTCTTCACTAGAAAAAAATGGGTACCTTGTCGCCAACCTGGAAATGCCCTGGTCAGGGAGACGCGATTACGATGTGAGTGTTAGCGCTGCGGAGAAAGGGGTCCAGTCTGCGCTTGCCGCATTACGGGATAAGGGCGCGCCTTCTGCCTCGCAGGAAGAGATCGTGCGATGGATAACAGAGGTGGTGGCCGCCAGCAAACGCTGATTCGTTCCACTGGAGTCGCGGAAAAGCCGCTCAGGCAAACACGCCCAGACGGCTGCCCATGTCGAATATGGGCAACGGGTGTTCGATGTCGAAGTGGTCAAGGGCAGGAAGGTCATGGATGTGAAGGCCGATCACGATGATGAGCGCGGCCAGGCCGATTGATCGGTGTCGCCGCCGTAAGGCCGGGGCGGATTTTCTTTACATTCAATTTGAACTACGGCCTAACCGGCACATCCAATATTATTGGATGCCCGGCTTCTGGTTTTTCTGTTGATTCAGACGCGGACCGGAAATATATGCCGTAGATCTACAGGATTATTCCAGGACTGGTTGCTTACCTGACCGTCAGCCAGAAGAAATTTTCACCAGGCACAAGCAACGCTGAGCTGCAGCTCGCGAGCTGGCCGATAAACAAATCTAAAATGATGAAATCGAATCTGTCGCAACATATTCTTCCAAATTCCTCCATGATGCTTGGGGTGTGCATGACCGTTATCAGTGTCATCAAGGTGTTAAGGCTGCACAGTGAGCAGCACCGAATTGCTGAAGTATTCGCATTCAATGCACTGATTTTTCTGATAAGCGCAATGTTTTCCTATTTTTCGATACGCAACGAATCAAAAATTCATTTATCTGTTGCCATGGAAAGAATTGCAGACGTCTCTTTTATGCTTGGTCTTGTCGTTATGACAGTGGCGGGATTTTTGCTCACTTATGAAATTGTCTGATGCGATTCTCCGAATCGCTCAGGCAAACACGTCCACAAGGCTGCCCACGCCACCATTCGCAGACCTCGGCGCTGCTGCCGGATCGGCGACACCCGCTATCGGTGCAGCCGCATCCTTATTCGGGTTTGCAGGCGTTTTTGCATTGAGCGTGGCCGAATGGCTGTTCGATTTTGCGACAACGGCCTTTTCCAGGCGTGCCTTGATCTCGCTGATTCTGTTCGTCAGTGCTTGAATTGCATCCTTGCCTTCCGGTGTCTTGGCGGAGCCGCAATGGACGCGATCCGACAATTGCCTCTCGCACTGGGCGAGTTGGGATTCAAGCACGGCGGTTGAGGCGCCGGTGCCTGGGGCGTTGCCGTACGTGATTGATCCGATGGCGTTCAACATTTAAATAACCGTGAGCCGATGTGGTTGGCGCTCCCACCCCTTGGAGGGGCGGGAGTCATGGCTTACTTTTTGGGTTCCATGGACATGCTGCCGCCATGTTCCATTTTTCCGCCTTGCTCCATCTTGTCGTTCTGCTTCTTCATTTTTTTCGGCGCGGCTTTCATCATTTTACCTTCTTTTTTCATGGCATCCTTGCCCATGGCGTCTTTGGCCATTGCGCTATTTTCCATGGCGCCATTCTTGTCCATCGGTTCCGTGGCAAGTGCAAGGCCGGCGGCGCACATCAGGCTGATCGAGAGTAATGCGGAAGAAAGTTTGTTCATTTGAGTCTCCATTTGTAAAAAGTGGCATCATTGCAATATGCTTTGATGTCGAAAGATAAATATCACGGGGCATTGGCCGGGCGCATTTTTCGTCGCCGTTGTTGCCCTGTGTGCTGGCTTATTCGAACGGACCCGAAAAAAGGTTACATCGAAAATTCAAGGAATGAGCTTGGCCGATAAATCGGAACATTTTGAAGCGCTGATGAGGCAGGCCCTGGACGGGGATAAGCGTGCCTATGCGGATTTGCTGCAGGAAACCGCGCGCTTTCTCCGGCCGTTTCTGGCAAGGCACCTCAATTTCAGCACCGAGGTGGATGACGTGTTGCAGGAAATCCTGCTTTCCATCCACAAGGCGCGCCACACCTATGACGGCAACCGGCCTTACAAGCCCTGGGCCTATGCCATTGCCAAATTCCGCTTGCAGGATCATTTGCGGGCGCATTATGCCGATCACCTGCGCTACGCCGTTGAGTTGTCCGAGGTGGAAAATGATTTGCAGGAACCTGTAACCAAATCCGGCATGACTTACGAATCTATCAGTGGGGAAGTCGAGAAACTTCCGCCCAGGCAGGCCGAAATTTTGCGGATGATGCACCAGGAGGGGTATACCGCAAAGGAAGTGGCCGAGAAGGTGGGGATGAAAGAATCCGCAGTGAAAGTCGCGGCGCATCGTGCCTACAAGATTTTGAGAAAGAAACTGGAAAGATGATGGTAAATATCGAAGAACTGGTTGAATCGCTTGCCCAGGATGCCGCGGTCGTGCAGCCTGCGCCGCACCCGTTCGCTCTGGCGGCGAAATGGCTGGCCGCTGCTGCGGCCTATATCGTTCTTTCGCTGGTGTTTTCCGGCCTGCGCCCGGGCCTGATGGCCGAGCTCCACGAGCCATGGTTTTTGGCGGAAATCATTTTACTTGGAGGCATCCTGGTGGCCACATCCCTGAGCGCGGCCCTGCTGGCGTTTCCCGACCTGCACCAGAAGCGCCGGGCCGCCTTTGCGCCGGTCGTCATCCTTGCGTTGTTCGCACTGACCATCATTTTTTCCTGGCACGCGGATAATCCGCCTGCGCCGCTGCCCGTGCACAGCTACCAGTGCACCGTCAGCATCGCCCTGTTCGCCCTGCTGCCGGCGGCCTGGATGTTTTACGGCATGCGAAAGTTTGCCAGTACGCACTATCGTCTGGCTGGCAGCATCGCGCTGCTTTATGCCTTCAGTATCGGGGCGTTGTGGCTCAGGCTGCATGAGCAGAACGATTCGCTCATTCACGTCATCCAGTGGCATTACATCCCGATGATCGCCTTCGGCGCTCTTGGTCTGTGGCTGGGGAAGGTGATGTTGAAGTGGTAGCCGGTTGCCTGGAAACATGAAATGAAAAAAGGCGGAATGTAGAGCTGGCGCGGAGGTTGACCGTCAGCTCAAAATAAAAAGCCCTTGCCATCCGGCAAGGGCTTTTGTTTTCATGAAGTCTGTGTGGTGAGAATTTGTAACTAAAGCGCAAATGATATTGCGATCTGTTTGGATGTTAACAATATAAGCGTATCCACAGACATCAGAGTTCGATCGGCGCCTATCGTCGTGATTCAATCGCGTGCGCCACTTCCTGTGATATTCGGGAACGCGGCCGCTCTATGGCACCACTTGCCATAGCTACTGGAGTGCTTGCCATTTTGAGGCTTGGCTGGATATTTCTGAAGACAGGATCCATGTGCTTGATCGTGGGTAAGAATGTCGACATACTGCACTTCAAGAATGCTTTGGTTTTCTATCCCTTGATCCAACGCCCGTCAATCTGGGTACGGACTACATCAGTACTCGCCATTGCATAAGCTCAAAGTGACTGTAGTCCCGATGAGTGTTGTTACAGCGAACTCAGTCAATAAATTTATACCCGGATAATATGCGAGACTGGCCTGTTTCATTTTTTGTTTGCATCGAGCCCGACAATAATTGTTCCCTTATTAATAACTCGATATCGCTTATTGAATCGATTAGATTATTTGGGGGCGAATTTGCAGGCTGCCCTATTTATACTATTAGCCCACGGGGGAGAATAATCCCATGCGAAACAAAACAGCGGCTTTATGAATTAGGAGTAATTCACGCAGAGCTGAATCTAAACTTAGAATACTCAAATTATCCGCACGCAAATAAGATTTATGCAGGTGCATATTTAGAGCAGATAGCAAGAACAGAAATACTTGTATTTTTGGATTCCGACAGCGTTATTCTGAACGAGCCAGCTGAGTTTCGGCTTCCTCCGGGCGTTGATATTGGAGTTACGCCTGTTTGGCTGAAAGGCATCGGATGCTCCGATGACCGAGACCTATCAGCCCATTTATGGAAGATTGCTTATTCGGTTGTCGCCAAGAAAATTCCAAAGGACTTTGTACTCACCAGGATCGGACAAGAAACGATTCTGCCATATTACAATTCTGGAATGATTGTAGCTCGAAGATCGTCAGGTTTTTTTCATATTTGGCAGTCCGTTTTTGAGCGCCTAGTCTCCTCGGATCAGGTTATGGATGTTCTCTGCGCAGTATCCGGCACGAATGACTATCTATATCGGCCTCAAATGTTTGCCGATCAGCTTTCTCTTGCGGTTACCATTAGCGACTGGGATTCCCGGCTTAAGGAATTTTCGGCTCTTTATAATTGCCCATTGCACCACAAGAATAAATTATCCGATAACTTTCAAAACATGAAATTCGACTTGGAGTCGGTTGTCCACTGGCATCACAATAACTATCTCGGATCTCCATACGTCTTGGGAATTGTTTCCGATGGTTCCTGTATGCAAAGTGCCAAGAGGCAATGGATCGAATCCAGGTGCTTTATCAATCCTCCGCTCTCTGGCGCTGACAATGAGCGGTTTTTTGAGTATTTCAACAATTCAATGATGGCATGGCGGAATGCTATAGCCGAGATGCTGCAAAAGGATATGCGATGACTCGTTCTATTGTTGAAGCCATGGTGAAAAGTGGGCTAACTGAAGGATTGAAAAATCCGGAACTTCTAGAGTTTCAAATCCAGGAATTTGCGGCAGGCGAGTATGTATGTAGAAGTGGCGACAAGGCAAAAGAACTATGGATTGTAATAGAAGGCACGGTGAGTGTTGAGATAGACGATTACCCACTCCGGTTGCCAGAGTTTCACCCCTACCAGCTAATGGGTGAAAAAGGTGTGATCGGAAGAATTAAAAAGCGAATAGCCCCATTAAAGGCTTCAAGTCATGTTACTAAGCTACTCAGGATTCGCTCAGAAGATATAGATACACATCCGGAACGTCATCTGATTTATCGTAATATCGCGTCAATCAACTCCAGTCGCGTGGAAGCCGCCCATAATGAAATCGAAATCCTTTCTCGAGACAGAAGAGATAAATCAGAGCTATTAAAGAAGTATGTTGGTGCGGACGTTCTTAACCGCAGAGAATTAGTGCCAGATTCCTTCACAAACTGCTCTGATGAAGAGGTAGTTATTTTCTTCTCGGACCTGGTTGGTTTTTCTTCTTGGAGCGAAGGTAGAGATCCTGCAGATGTGGCCACCCTATTAAGGGGCACCCTGGGAATCCAGTCCGAGCATATATTGGAACAGGGCGGATTTATTGATAAATTTATCGGGGACGGTGTGATGGCATATTGGCCGGTGTTTGCGGGAAGACGGCAAGAAGCTTGTGACAAGGCATATCGAGCTGCATCGCAAATAATTTCCAGCCTTTATGAAATCCCTATGGGGCACAATCATGCCTGCGTCCGCATCGGCTTGCATGTCGGCAACGTGTTTGCTGGAGAATTTGGGACACATGGGCGTGTTCAATACACAGTTGTTGGCTCGGAGGTAAACCTGGCGGCAAGATTAGAGCAGGCCAAATCCGGCCAATGTAATGGACAGGAAATACCGCTGGGACCAATTAAAGCCAGCAAAGCATTTGTTGAGAGCCTTTCTAACGAGCCAAAGGCCAATTTCTCAGGTCCGGTTTTTGTCGATCTAAAGGGTATTGGTAGACAAGAAATTTTTGTTAATGAGGCGCTGCTTTTGCTATGACGCCTACTCCACTAGAAATCTCATATTTGCATAATCTGAGACTTCACGCCGATGAAACCGGGAACATCGCGCGCTGAAATCTAGTAAAATTCGTCAGCGCAACCACGGATAAAAAAAGCCCCTGTCTTTAGAATGCGCAGGGGCTTTTTAGTCAGGGCGAGGTGTTCAAACCTTTATTGTTTGGTACACCCTCAAATGTTCACAACTTTATTGTTGTGTTCAAAACTTTATTATCAATAAACACGAAGTTCAGGCGGCGAAGTTTTTGGCCACGAAGTCCCAGTTCACCAGGCTGTTGAGGAAGGTCTCGACGAACTTGGGACGCAGGTTGCGGTAGTCGATGTAGTAGGCGTGTTCCCACACGTCGATGCAGAGCAGGGCGTGGTCGCCAGTGGTCAGCGGGGTGCCGGCGGCGCCCATGTTGACGATGTCGACGCTGCCGTCGGCTTTCTTCACCAGCCAGGTCCAGCCGGAGCCGAAGTTGCCCACGGCGGAGGTCTGGAAGGCTTTCTTGAATTCGTCGAACGAACCCCATTTCGCCTTGATGGCGTCAGCCAGGGCGCCGGAGGGTTCGCCGCCGCCGTTCGGCTTCATGCAGTTCCAGAAGAAGGTGTGGTTCGAGACTTGAGCCGCATTGTTGTAGATGCCACCAGCCGGGGCTTTTTTGACGATGGCTTCCAGGCTGAGATTTTCGTATTCGGTACCCTTGATCAGGTTGTTCAGGTTGGTGACATAAGCCTGATGGTGTTTGCCATAGTGGTATTCGAAGGTTTCCCTGGACATGTGGGGTTGCAGGGCGTCCATGGCATAAGGCAGGTCGGGCAGTTTGTGTTCCATTTCTTTACTCCATTCTTTTTTGGTTTATAACAAGTCGTCAATTTAGACTTTGTTTAATTCTAGCGTTATTCATCAACAGTGGCAAGTCAGTTAACAATATAGACCAATTTGCTTGTCTGGAAAGCCTTTCGCAAACCCTATAACATAGCCGTATTTGAGCTTTCCATCCCACCCATGAATTTATTGAAGGCCCTGGCCGCTGTCGGCAGCATGACCCTGATCTCGCGGATTCTGGGTTTCCTGCGCGATACCATCATCGCACGGGTGTTCGGCGCGGGACTTTATTCCGATGCCTTCTTCGTCGCTTTCAAGATTCCCAATCTGCTGCGCAGGCTGTTCGCGGAAGGGGCGTTTTCCCAGGCGTTCGTGCCGATTCTGGCGGAATACAAGACCCGGCTCGGCCATGATGCGACACGCGACCTGGTGGATCATGTCGCAACCCTGATGGCCCTGATCTTGCTGGTCGTTACCGTGATCGGCGTGCTTGCCGCGCCGCTGCTGATTTATGTCAGCGCCCCCGGTTTTTCGGCGGTACCGAGCAAGTTCGACCTGACGGTGCAACTGCTGCGCCTGACCTTCCCCTATATTTTCTTTATCTCGCTGGTGTCGCTTGCCGGCGGCATTCTCAACACCTACAGCAAATTTTCGATACCGGCTTTCACCCCGGTGCTGCTCAATCTGTCCTTCATCGGTTGTGCGCTGTGGCTGGCGCCGTATTTCAACCCGCCGGTGCTGGCGCTGGGGGTGGCGGTGCTGCTTGGCGGGCTGCTCCAGCTCGGCTTTCAGCTTCCCTACCTCGCCAAAGTCGGCTTGCTGCCGCGCTTCCGCCTGAATCTGCAGGATGAGGGGGTGTGGCGCATTCTGAAACAGATGGGGCCGGCGGTTTTCGGCGTGTCGATCAGCCAGATCAGCCTGCTGATCAACACCATCTTTGCTTCGTTTCTCATCACCGGCAGCGTTTCCTGGCTGTATTACGCCGACCGCCTGATGGAATTTCCCACCGGCATACTCGGTGTGGCGCTGGGCACCATTCTGCTACCCAGCCTCGCCCGGCATTATGCGGACGAGTCCACCGATGAATATTCCCGGCTGCTCGACTGGGGGCTGCGCCTGACCTTGCTGCTGGCGCTGCCCGCCGCGCTGGCGCTGGCGCTTCTGGCTTTGCCGCTGATTTCCACGTTGTTTTATTATGGCCAGTTCACCCTCAATGACCTGTGGATGACGCGCGAGGCGCTGCTGGCCTATAGCCTCGGCCTGCTCGGCCTGATCATGGTGAAGGTGCTGGCACCGGGTTTCTATGCCCGGCAGAACATCCGAACACCGGTCAAGATCGCGCTTTTCACCCTGTTGATGACGCAACTGATGAACCTGGTCTTCATTTGGCATCTCAAGCACGCCGGGCTGGCGCTCTCCATCGGGCTGGGTGCGTGCGTCAATGCCAGCCTGCTGTTCTATCATCTGCGCAAGCATGGGATTTACCAGCCGCAACCGGGCTGGCTGAAGTTTTTCCTGCAAGTGGCCATTGCCATGGCGACGATGGGAGTGGTGCTGTGGTTCGCCATGGGCGCGCAAGAAACCTGGCTCAAGGGCGGCATCGTTTCCCGCGTTATCCATCTGGGCTGGTGCGTCGCCGCCGGGGCGGGAGCGTATTTCGCCGCCCTGGCGCTGTTCGGCGTGAGGCTGAAGGATTTCATCCGTCACGGCAAAAAGTAGAATGCTGTTATAATCCCAAATTCGCTTTTATCCACGGATGGACACGGATTAACACAGATAAAACATATGGTTGAGCATAAGCCATTGGCTACCCGGCGGGCGGTCATGTACTTGATGCAACCCGTTGATAATCCGTGTGTATCCGTGTTCATCTGTGGATGAGCCGCTTTTTCTAGGATAATTTGGATTTTTTACATCCGGCTATGTTGATTTACCGCGGAACGCCCGCCCAGCCACTTTCTCCGATCGCGCTCACCATCGGCAATTTCGATGGCGTGCACCTCGGCCATCAGGCGATGCTGAAGCGCCTGACTGCGGCTGCGCGCGAGCGCGGGCTTGCGCCCTGCGTCATGACCTTCGAGCCGCATCCGCGCGAATTTTTCACTCCGGATCAGGCGCCTGCGCGCCTTTCCAGCCTGCGCGAAAAACTGGAGCTGTTCGAGAAATTCGGCGTGGAGCGGGTGTTCATCCTGCGCTTCAACCAGCGCTTCGCCCACATCAGCCCGGAAGATTTCGTCGAGCGGATTCTGCACTATGGCTTACAGGCCCGCTGGGTGCTGGTGGGGGACGATTTCCGCTTCGGTGCGAAACGTGCGGGGGATTTCGCCATGCTGCAGCAGGCGGGAAAAAGCCACGGCTTCGAGGTCGAGGCGATGCACAGCGTTGCCGTCGAAGATCGGCGCGTGTCCAGCACCATCGTGCGCGAGGCGCTGGCGAATAGCGAGCTCGCTCTCGCCGAGCGCTACCTCGGCCGCCACTACAGCATCAGCGGCAAAGTAGTACATGGCGAAAGCCTCGGGCGCAAGATCGGCTATCCCACTGCCAACATCCAGATGAAGCATAACAAGCCGCCGCTGTCGGGTATTTTCGCGGTCGAGGTTTACGGTCTCGGCGATAAGCCGCTGCAAGGCGCAGCCAGCCTTGGTGTGCGCCCGACCATTAACGACAAGGGTAAGGCGACGCTGGAAGTGTTCCTGTTCGATTTCGACGGCGATATCTACAACAAGCATCTGCATGTGGATTTTCTGCTCAAGCTGCGCGACGAAATGAAATTCCCCAATCTGGAAGCGTTGACGGGGCAGATCGCGGCGGATGTGGAAAACGCAAAGAAATTCTTTATTAACCGCTAAGGACGCAAAGGTACGCAAAGGATAATGCTTTTTTTCCCTTGCGCCCTTCGCGTCCTTTGCGGTGAGAGGTTATTAAATGGCTGATTACAAAGACACCCTGAACCTGCCCGACACCCCATTTCCGATGCGCGGCGATCTTGCCAAACGCGAGCCGGCCTGGCTCAAGTCATGGCAGGAGCAGAAGCGCTACCAGAAAATACGGGAGGCTTGCAAAGGCCGGCCCAAATTTATCCTGCACGACGGCCCGCCCTACGCCAACGGCGACATCCACATCGGCCACGCGGTCAACAAGGTGCTCAAGGACATCATCGTCAAGAGCAAGACGCTGTCGGGTTTCGATGCGCCCTACGTGCCGGGCTGGGATTGCCATGGTTTGCCGATCGAGTTGCAAGTGGAAAAACAGCATGGCAAGTCGATTCCTGCGGCGCAATTCCGCGAGCTGTGCCGCGATTATGCCAAGACCCAGATCGAGCGGCAGAAGGCCGATTTCATTCGCCTCGGCGTGCTGGGCGAGTGGGACAATCCCTACCTCACCATGGATTTCCGGTTCGAGGCCGACATCATGCGCACCCTCGGCCGCATCCACGCCAACGGCTACCTCCAGCAGGGACAGAAGCCGGTGCACTGGTGCGTCGACTGCGGCTCGGCACTGGCCGAGGCCGAGGTGGAATATGAGGACAAGGCCTCGCCGGCGATCGATGTTGCCTTCGCGGTGAAGGACGTCGCCGCGCTGGCCGGCGCGCTCGGCATGAAGGAACCTGCTACCCTCTCTCCTAACTCTCTCCCGGCGGGAGAGAGGGACGGGGTCTCGCTCCGCGAGTTTTATTCCAGCCAGCCGGTGTATGCGGTGATCTGGACCACCACGCCGTGGACCCTGCCCGCCAACCAGGCGGTATGCGTCCATCCCGATTTTACCTATGACCTGATCCAGACGCCGAAAGGCATCCTGATCCTGGCGCGCGACCTGGCGGAAGCCTGCATCACGCGCTACGGCTTCGATGCGGTGGAAGTGGTGGCGACGGTAAAGGGCTCGGCGCTGGAGCATCTGCAATTGCAACATCCGTTCTACGACCGCACCGTGCCGGTGATCTGCGGCGACCATGTCACGCTCGATGCCGGCACCGGACTGGTTCACACCGCCCCGGCGCACGGCCTGGAAGACTATGCCGTCGGCTTGAAATACGATCTGCCGGTAGAGTGCCCGGTGGGCGACGACGGCAAGTTTTACGCCAGCGTGCCGCTGGTCGGCGGCCAGTCGATCTGGGCGGCGAACAAGACGGTGGTCGAGACGATGACGCAGAACGGCGCGCTGCTGCTCGAAGAAAAACTCAAGCACAGCTACCCGCACTGCTGGCGGCACAAGACGCCGATCATTTTTCGCGCCACCCATCAGTGGTTCATCGGCATGGAAGCTTCCGGCTCGCATAGCAGCTTGCGTGCGGCCGCGCTCAAGGCGGTGGAGAACACCGCATTCTTCCCCGCCTGGGGTCGGGCACGTCTCGAAGCGATGATCCGCAACCGCCCCGACTGGTGCGTGTCGCGCCAGCGCAACTGGGGCGTGCCGATGCCGCTGTTCGTCCACAAGGAAAGCGGCGAACTGCACCCGCGCACCTCGGAACTTCTGGAGCAGGTGGCGCTGCGCGTGGAAAAGCAGGGCATCGAAGCCTGGTTCGGCCTGGACGCGGCGGAATTGCTCGGCGCTGAGGCGGCGATTTACAAGAAGGTGAGCGATACCCTCGATGTCTGGTTCGATTCCGGCTCGACCCATGCCTGCGTGCTGAAACAGCGCGACTATCTGGCCTACCCGGCGGACTTGTATCTGGAGGGCTCCGACCAGCATCGCGGCTGGTTCCAGTCTTCGCTGCTGACCAGTTGCGCCACCGATGGCCGCGCGCCTTACAAGGCGTTGCTCACCCACGGCTTCGTGGTCGACGGCAACGGCCACAAGATGAGCAAATCCAAGGGCAATGTAATCGCGCCGCAGAAGGTGGTGGACACCCTCGGGGCCGACATCCTGCGCCTGTGGGTGGCGTCCACCGACTATTCCGGCGAACTGACCATCTCCGACGAGATACTCAAGCGGGTGACGGAAAGCTACCGCCGCATCCGCAATACGCTGCGCTTCCTGCTGGCGAACATCGCCGACTTCGACCCGGCTCAACATGCCCTGCCCGTGGGCGAATGGCTGGAGATCGACCGTTACGCGCTGGCCATGGCGCGGGATTTCGAGAACGAATGCAAGGCGCATTACGAGGCATACGAGTTTCATTATGTCATCCAGAAGCTGCAAGCCTTCTGTTCCGAGGATCTGGGCGGTTTTTACCTGGATATCCTGAAAGACCGCTTGTATACCGCCGGAGCCGATTCCCGTGTCCGTCGTTCAGCGCAAAATGCGCTGCACCACATCACCCACAGCCTGGTGCGACTGATGGCGCCGGTGCTCTCCTTTACCGCCGAGGAGGTGTGGCAGGTGCTGGCCGGCAGTGCCGATGCCCCGGAGGGCGCAAGCGACAGCATGTTCCTGCACACCTGGAACGATGTGCTTGCGGCCCAGCCGGCAGAGGACGCGCTCAAGCAGCGCTGGGTGCAGTTGCGCTGCGTGCGTGCCGATGTGCAGAAACGGCTGGAGGAAGTGCGCGCGGTCGGGCAGATCGGTTCGTCGCTGGCGGCCGAGGTGGACCTTTACGCTATTGGTGAAATTTTCGATTTGCTCGATTCTTTCGGCGATGACCTGCGTTTTGTGTTCATTACCTCGCAGGCGCGCCTGCATCAGGGCAGCCACCCCGACGCGGTGACGGGCGAATCCGGGGTGAGCATCCGGGTAAGCCCCAGCCCGCAGCAGAAGTGCGAGCGCTGCTGGCACTACCGCGAGGATGTCGGCGTGGATGCCGCTCATCCGGCCCTGTGCGGACGTTGCGTGTCCAATCTGTATGGCGAAGGCGAGGCGCGCCAATATGCGTAGCTGGTGGCATTGGCTCACGGTCAGCGTGGTGGTGATTGCACTCGACCAGATCACCAAGCAGTGGGTGTCGCAATCGCTGGGGTTGATGGATGTCATCCCGGTGACGCCGTATTTCAACCTGGTGCTGGCGCATAATGCCGGCGCGGCATTCAGCTTTCTCGCCGGAGCGGGCGGATGGCAACGCGGCTTTTTCAGCCTGATTGCACTGGTTGCGGCGGCAGTGATCGTCCATCTGCTGCGCAAGCATTATGGGGAAAAGATGTTCAGCCTGGCGTTGGTCCTGATTCTGGGCGGCGCGCTCGGCAACCTGATCGACCGCATCCTGCTTGGCCATGTGATCGACTTTCTCGATTTTTATGTGCAGGCCTGGCATTGGCCGGCATTCAACGTCGCCGACATGGCGATCACCGCCGGAGCCGGGTTGCTGGTCTGGGATAGCCTGAAGAAACCAGTGAGATAGATTCAGGCGAAAGCTTTCCTCATGCTCTTCTTCTGGCGGGGAGAGCGAAAATATAGAGCAGACAGGAGAATGATATGGGCAGGCAAACCGCCGCAGGCGACAAAATTATTGTGCATTACCGCATTTCCATCCCGGACGGTGATGTCATTCTTGACACTCATGATGACGAGCCGGTCGCCCTTGAACTGGGCGCGGGGGAAATTGCAGAAAATCTGGAAAAATGCTTGTACGGACTGGAGGAGGGCGATGAACGTACATTCAATCTCGAACCCGAGCAGGCGTTCGGCCTGAGCGACCCGGAACTGGTGCAGCGGATCGAACTGGACATGTTCCCGGACGACATCCCGGTCGAGATCGACAGCCTGATCGAATTCAACCTGCCCAGCGGCGATGGCGTGATGGGGCTGATACTCGACAAGACGGAAGAGGATGCGCTGGTGGATTTCAACCACCCGCTGTGCGATTACCCGCTGCGTTTTGAAGTCAAAGTGATCGAAATTCTGGAGTGAGCATGGAAGTGTTGCTCGCCAATCCCCGTGGCTTTTGCGCAGGCGTGGATCGCGCCATCGAAATCGTGGAGCGCGCTCTGGAATTGTTCGGCGCGCCGATCTATGTGCGCCACGAGGTCGTCCACAACAAATTTGTGGTCGATAGCCTGCGCGCCAAGGGCGCGGTGTTTATCGAAGACCTCTCCGAGGTGCCGTCCGGCAGTACACTGATCTTCAGCGCCCACGGCGTTTCCCAGGCAGTACGGCAGGAGGCCGAGGCGCGCGGGCTGAAGGTGTTCGACGCCACTTGTCCGTTGGTGACCAAGGTGCATCTGGAAGTGGCGCGGATGCGCGCCCAAGGCAAGGAAGTCGTGATGATCGGCCACAAGGGCCACCCCGAAGTGGAAGGCACCATGGGTCAGGCCGAAGGCGGCATGCATCTGGTGGAAAAGCCGGAAGACGCGGCAAAGCTCAAGGTGCAGGACGAAAATCAGCTCGCCTATGTCACTCAGACCACATTATCCGTGGACGACGCCAGCCAGATCATCGCGGCGCTGAAAAGCCGTTACCCCAGGATCAGCGGGCCGAAGAAAGACGACATCTGCTATGCCACGCAGAACCGCCAGGACGCGGTGAAAACGCTGGCGCAACAGTGCGACGTGGTGATCGTGGTCGGCTCGCCCAACAGCTCCAATTCCAACCGCCTGCGCGAAGTCGCCCGCAACATGGGCATAGATGCCTACATGGTGGATAACGCAGGCCAGATCGACCCGGCATGGTTACAAGGCAAGCAGAAAATCGGCGTCACCGCGGGCGCGTCTGCGCCGGAGGTGCTGGTAGAGGAAGTGGTTTCCCGGCTTGAAACCCTGGGTGCCAGTGCGGTTCAGGAGGCCGCTGGTATTGCCGAGAATGTGGTGTTTCCGATTCCAAAGAACCTTTCGTAGGCAGAAAGAAGTGGATTGATAAAATGTAAAAGCGGCCTTCAAGGCCGCTTTTACATTTTGAGGGGATTTTCTATTTAGTTAATCAGCTCGCGCCACGAGACGCGTTTTCCACCGCTCCCGCCGCCACCAGACGAGGTCGGCTCATCATTGCCGGTAATTCCGCCGCCGGTATCCGTGATGATGGTCAAGGTTTTGCCGGTTGTCAGCTTGATGGTTTTCAGACCGGCGACCAGCGCATTGGTGCTAAGCCTTTTTCCCACCATATTGCCGGTCGATGTCTGGACATACTGGCCTGTTTTGTAATCGAAATAATATAGCCAGGCGTAGCCGCCCAGGTTGCAGGCATTCGCATTGGGTACGTTGCCGGCAACGGTCAGGAGGCCGAGCTGCATTTGCATGTCCACATTCACCCGTTCGCCGGGAGATTCGTTGTTGGGATTCAGGTCCACGTACCATCCTGATTTGGTAGCCCAGTCTACGGGGTTGGTTGAACTTGTGCGCAATAGCTCGCCGCTGGGGCCAGTGAAGGTGCTTAGCGTCTGTTGAACCAATGTTCCGGTTGTGCGCACCAGGCCAAGGCCCGTTGCTGTCAGGTCATCCTTGAACGCGTAAACCGATTGCTGGCTGGTGTCGCTCAGATCGTTGATGCCCAGGTAGCGGCCCGTACCCACATTGATAACGGCATGAGTGGCGCCCCCGGCCGTGATCTCTGTCAACTCCGGTTTGGTGGTGATGGACTGTGTTCCGGCGCCATTGATTTGTCCTACCGTGGCGAGCAGGAAAGCTTCCTTGCCGGCAGGCGGGACGACGTCGTCAATGTCGAATCGCCAGACGTTGCCCAGCAGGTCGCCTCCGTAGAAGCGCTCGGCGGTATTGTCTGTGGTGTTGTTGATCCAGACGTTGATTTTTCCCAGGCCGCTGGGGGTTGTCGTGCTGCCCGTACCGGTGGAGATTTTCTCGAGCACCGCGCCGGTGTTGGCGTTAAGGACATACAGATAACCGATACCCGTGCCGGTCGAAACATTGTTGTAGCCGGAGGTGAACACCACAACCCAGGTGCCATCCTTGCGCTTGGTGATGATCGGGTTGCCGAAGGTGAGGCCCAGATCCGCGTCATCGGCCACTGTGAAATTCCACAGGGCCTTGGGGCTGGCGGGATTGGTGATGTCCAGCGCGTAGTATCCCCTGCCGCCGGCATTGAGTCCGCCGACCAGGATGGTTTTCCACTGGCTGCCGGTGCAGGTCGATGCCGGCGCGTTCGGGCAGATGTCGCCGATCACGGGTGAGCCGTCGACATAGTACTGGTGATTCGAGGAATAATTCTTGTCTGCCAGCTTATACAGGTTAGGCATCAGGATCGGGGGAATGTAGGTCCATTGCTCCTGGCCCGTATCTCCGCTAAACGCATGAAGCATGCCGTCATTGACCGCGACGTACACCATGGCGGTACGGTTTTTCTGGGTGGTGTTCTTGAAGGTGTCGTAGTTTGTGTCTACGTAACCGAACGGCGGCGCTTTCACATAAACCGGCTGCGAGCTGATCATGTCGCCCAGCACATGCTCCCGGTCGCGATAGAGGCGATCCGTATTCCCTGCCTGGTCTTCATAACCGGACTGGCCGCGAATGTAGTTCACCAGGTTTTGCCCTGAAGCCGCTGTCTGCTGTGCCGCAGTCAGGGTGGTGCATTGGGAGAGTTTGGCGGTGGGCGAGCACATGCTGTTGAAATAGGCTTGTTCCGTGGCGCTCAGGCTGCCCCAGGTAAAGGATTTCAATTTGTTGGCGGCGGTGCTGTCGAAGGTATAGATCGTGCGGCTATCGCTGGCGGCGGAAACCTTGGCATCGAGCAGCGGCTGGGCCGACCAGACCGCTGTTGCGGAAATTGCGCCGGTGGCCGGATCAATGGTTTTTGCCTGGAGATCGCCGTCCCATTTAACCGTGCGGTAAAGGGCGATATACACATAATTGTCGCCTGCCACTGGTTCCAGGTTACTGGTTGCCGCCGCAGCAGCGGAGCCGGTGCGCGCCGTGACGCCTGCCAACGCCTTGCTGAGGCCGCTCACCAGGGAATCCGGATTTTGTGCGCTGAAATAGATGCCGCGTCCATTGACGGCGGCATGCCACAGGTCGTCGATTGCGGTACTGGTGTCCGCTACCGGCGCCGGCCAGTTCTTGGTTCCTTGTAAAATAGCGTTGTAATCGGTTGAGCCGCCCGACAGGTAATCTTCCGAGTAACCCAGGCTCCCATTAACACCCAGGCCCAGGGTAAAGGTGGTCATGTGCTGCTGGGTGTTGATGTCGGTGCCTGAACCGGGCACGTTGTTTTCGCACACGTCGGTGCCGGAGCCAAGCGCGCCGGTACAGTTTCCCAGGGTCGATGTCCGCAGGTCGGTCTGGTAATAGTACATCGCCACATCCGCCAGGGTATCGCTCTTGTTCAGGCCGTCCAGCATTGGCCTTGCCGTCGTTCCCCCGTCCTGGTTGCCGACCGCTGTGGTCCCGTCGATCTGGTAACCGGCCCCGCCGTTCCAGTAACCGTCAGTGGCGAGGATGGTGAAATTTTGCTGGCAGGAATACTGAACCGGATCGTCGGCGCCGGTCAGCAGTTTGCCGGCGAAGATGCGTCCCACTTTGGAAAGCGCCGGACGCAAGGGGGTTCCCCCTCCGGTTGTTGTGGCATAGAGCTTGGAATACCAGATTTCCTTTTGGCCTGTGCCGTCACCGACATAATTGAAGTCGGCGATTTTCTGGAATTCATTGCTTGTGGAATCAACCCCCGTATAGCTGTGAGTGGTGAAGCCAATGCGGTAGTTGCTGTCGATGGTCTTGAAGGCCTTGCCCGCAGCCGTTTTCATGCTCAGGATGCGGGTGCGGTAATAGCTGTACCAGTTGGCGAAATTTTGTGCTTCGGTTGAAGTAGATGGTACGAGAACCTTGGTGTAACTAGAGTCGTTGTAGCAGGTTCCTGCTACTGGTTTGCCGTTGGTCGTGGAACCTGAGTAGCTCCAATAATAGGCCTGCTGGCCAGACCAGTCGTTGCCGGCTTTGAACTGGCTGGTTAGGTTTGTCGTGCTGGAGGATGCATTAAAACCATCTGTTTTTGCCGCGTTATAGCTTGCGTTCGCATAGCTGACGCCAGCCGAATCAACCGGAGGGGTATAAGTATAGGTCGGGTCGTAATAGACCCGGTTATATAGATAATTTCTATAACAATTCTTTCCGTCACTGTTGCCCACCGTATCGGGCAGGTATTCCCAGCCCATACTTCCTGAATTGTCCAGAATGAACATCAGGTTGGGCTTTACGGCGATGGACGACGACGAGGCCAGCGGGGAACTGGAGATGTCGGTCGTGGCGGCGAAAGTGCAGGTGCTTGTCATGAGAAGTGCGGACGACAAGAGCAGTGCGAGTCGGGTGTTAAAGGAATGGTGTTTCATCATGGCCTCCTGATATTGCTATCCGGCTAGAAATGGATGATCGTTTCAACAAAGCTGACCGTATTTCTCGGCCCCACCGTTCTCGAGGTGATACGGTAATATTCGACAGGAAGTGGTTCGAAGCGTTTGTCATCGCCGTAACTTAGCCCGCCTCTTTTGGGGCTGGTGGAGGAGGTCGACTTGTAATTGGCGCAGCTATTGCTCGCGCTGTTGGGGTCGCCCGCAATCTGGCATAAACGGTGGATGATATAGGTGACCGTATTGCCCGCGCCGGCCGATATGGCGGGGGCGGGGGTAATGCAGGCGGGCGTGGTGGCGCCATTGCAGCCATTGAAATTCCAGTCGACCAGCGCCCGATTCGGGTCGTTACTGCTGCCCGTCATGTCGAGGGTGTCCTGGCTGGTGGCATAGTAGCCGGAGGCGGGCTGGTCGTTATAGGAGTTGGCTGTACCCGCAACGGTCTGCAACCAGGTGATCGCCGCTTCGGTTCCGGCATCGCCGGCCAGTGTCGCCCCCTGTTTGAAGGCCAGATTGCCCGCTACCATGTTGCCGGTGTCAACCGAACGCACCAGGGCGATTCCCGCCAGAGTCATCGCCACCAGCACGATAAGTACGATGAAGAGAACGACGCCGCTTTGCCGATTGGGGAGCCCGTGCTTGCCGCTCATGGCAGGAGTGGTGTCAAGCCCGCAAGGCGAAATGATTTTCCTGAGACGGGGGTTGGTCCTCATGATTGCCTCCAGATCAGGTTGCGGAGCGGGATGACGGTCTCGAATGTCTTGTAGCGGTAACACTGCCAGTCGGCGTTTGCCGAACCGTCGGGGTTCTTGCTGACATCGATAATTGTGCCGTCGGACCACTTCGGCATGTTGGCGGAAGTGGTGGTGGTGATGTTGCAGGCGCCGTTGGCGTCGCCTTTTTCCTTCAGCGCGCTGCGCGCCACCACGGCAAGGCGTACCGCATATATCCTGCTTACATCGCCGCTGTCCCCTAATGTGCCGTCACCGTCCTCGTCGAGCATATCCTCGCTCCATGTGTCCACGCGGGCATCCGTCTGTATGCCGGGCCGCGTATCGAAGCCATATTGCGCCTTCAGGTTGACGATGTCGGGAAGAAGCGATTGAGCCGTGCTGGTGTTGGTGGTGGAATCGTATTCGGAAAGCACCAGGTTGTTATTGGCGTCGAGGGAATAAGTATGATCCATCAAGCTGCCGAGGTTGAATAACATTGCGCCTGCACTATAGCCGGAGGCGGGGAAAATATTTTGTCCGCCAGGCGGGTCCCATGGGCTGGTATTCTGGTGCTGAATCTGGATGTTGCCGTTCGGTATGTTAGTGATTTGCAGCATGGTGCAGTCCTTGCCCGGTTCATAGGCGATCAGCAAGTCGTTTACTGCCATGCCGAGCGTGGTGTTCAGGAAGAAATTGGCGGCTGTCGGCGGGTGGTCGGTGGTGACTCTGGCGGGAATGCTCCAGCTTCCCTTGGAACTGGAAAGGATTCTGATGCTGTCGGGCAGGCCGCCCACTCCCTTGGTGATCGTTACGGGCGCAAGCGACAGGGTGGCGAGCGTGGTTCCGTTGAAAGACCGGTTTATGGTGCAGCCCAAGGCCTCCGGTATGCTGAAACCATATCCGGCCATGCGCACGTCGCGCTCGATGGTATAAAGTGCGACGGCTCCGTTGGTTTGAGCATCGGAACCGCTGGTTGTCGTGCGTTTTTGCCCCTCGAACATAGTGAATACTTGCAGGACGATAACCATGCTGAGCAGGCCGATGACCATGCCGACCATGATTTCTACCAGGCTGAAACCGCCGCTACGGTTAATGTGTTGATGCAAGGGCATGGCATATTCTCCCGGTGCTATCCGTTTATTCGTGCGATGGCGACGTAGTTGTGCGGAGTGCTCTCGCCCGGCGATTGCCACCAGATGGTAACGGTGGCCGCGTTCGCGGCATCGATCGCGATGGTCGGGACATTCGATGCGACGCCGGGCAGGGCTTGCTGTACGTTGGCTTTCCAGGTGAGATACTTGGCCCCGTTGGGGCTGCTGTAGTTGGCTACCAGCGTTGCGTTGGTTTTATCATCGGTCCACATTTGTCCGATGACTTGGTTGGCCAGCATGCTGGCGTCGGTGCGGTATTTGGCGCCTACGGTGTTCTTGATCGATGCGGCTTGCAGTCCGATGATCGCCAGAATCCCCATGGAGAAGATCAGAATGGCGATCAGGCTTTCCAGTAAGGCAGAACCTTTTTGATGGGCGGTCATGGTTTTCAAGATGCGGCTCCTCGCTTAAGAGCAACCCTGCGGATTGGCGGACAACGAAAGGGCTGGGTCGCACATGCGGATCGTGCCGCCGGTTCCGACCGTCACGACCAGTCTGCGGGCGGTGGCTGCTACCGCATTGGTGATATCGATCCGGCTGATATCGGTGCCGATATTGGCATTCGGGATTCGGCCCAGGCCATTGAAGGTGGCCCCGGCAGGCAATCCTGTTCCGGATGAAATCGCGGTGTTAAATTGGGTCGCCGGCGCCGGAGAAGGGATGGCCACAGTGCTGATGCCAACCCGTGCGTTAGAGGTGCCTTCGCTGCCGGTGCGGCCTTGTATTGTGGCCGGGCAGTCGGCGGTGGCTGTTACGCACCCGACGTTCCATGTAACCAAACCTGCGGCGCTGGTTAAATCGAATCGCACGTTGGTATTGCGCCTAACCGCTTCGGTACGTGCCAACTGCAAGCCGTTCTGGATGGATTCGGCGGCTGTGCGGTTCTGCGCATTTTGTATCCACAGGCCGAATGCGGGTAAACCGATGGAAAGCAGAATGGCCATTATGACCAGCCCGATCATGAGTTCGATCAGGGAAGCCCCTTTTTGCCTGGCGGAAGGCGTTAACACGATCCATCCTTCTTGGTGGCCCAGCAATTAGCGTTGCCTGTCCATCCCGCTACTCCGGTTACAGTAGAGGATTTTGCATTGTTCTGGTCGACGGTATAAGTGAAGCCGGCCATCGTGTTTTTGCCAACTGCCTGGAGCGTAAAAACAGTCGCCGTGCCCGCTACCGAGCAGGAAAAATCAAAATATTGGCTGGAGGTGCTGTCGGCGGTACAGCCCGGGCCACCGGCATACGTCCGGTTGTCCTGAAAAAATTGCTCCATCGCTACTCGTTTGGTGGCAAGATTCGATGTCGCGTCTGAAATTTTCCCCCTGATTACGTAATCTCTATAGGAGGGCATTGCGATCGCGGCTAAGATGCCGATGATTGCCACGACGATCATCAATTCGATCAGTGTAAAGCCGTTTTGTGTTTTCATGGGTATCCCCTTTTCCTCATGTTTCAAATATTAATTCATGGTTGAGCATATTGTTAGCATAAACCGACAGAAGGTCGGTTTGCCAGAATGAGCGGAAAAATAGTGAAGGCGATGAAAAGTTGAACCCGGATTTTCTGATTGTCGGCGGCGGCATCATCGGCCTGAGCAGCGCCCTTGAGCTTGCTCGGGGCGGCGCCAGTGTGGCCGTCCTCGAACGCGGGGCGTGCGGCGGCGAATCTTCCTGGGCGGGGGGAGGAATTCTGTCGCCGCTGTTGCCTTGGGATTATCCGGCGGCAGTGACGGATTTGACGCAATCGAGCTGCCGGTTTTACGCCGAGTGGGCAGGGCATATCGCCGAGGTCAGCGGGCTCGATCCCGAGTATCGTCGAAGCGGTATGCTGGTGTTGCCGGAGTTCGATAGTGGGCGTGCCATGAACTGGAGCCGCAGCCATCAAATGCGGATTGAACGGGTGCAGAAACGGGACAGGCTGCCGGAAGCGGTGAGCGATGGCGAAGCCCTGTGGTTGCCGGATGTGGCCCAGGTGCGCAATCCACGCCTGATTAAAGCCTTGCGCCTTGCGCTCGACCGGATGGGAGTACGGATATTGGAACATGTCGAGGTCACCGGCATGGAAGTCGGGGGTGAGCGGCTGGTGCGGCTGGATACCACGGCCGGGCCTTTCGAGGCCGATCAATATGTCGTTGCTGCCGGCGCCTGGAGCAAGAAGCTGCTGGGTGAACAGGGTACGCAAGTCGATATCAAGCCGATACGCGGCCAGATGCTGTTGTTCAGAACTCGGCCTGGAATGTTGCGGCATATCATTCTGCAGAATGGTTTTTACCTGATTCCCCGTGATGACGGCCATATCCTGGCAGGCAGCACGCTGGAGGATGCCGGCTTCGATAAATCCACGAGTGAGGAGGCCAGAAACAGACTCCACGCCAGCGCGATGAACCTGCTGCCGCAATTGGCGCAAGCGGAATTCGTAAAGCACTGGGCCGGGTTGCGTCCCGGTTCACCCGGAAATATTCCCATCATCGCGCGCCATCCGCAAATAGGGAATCTTTACCTTAACAGCGGGCATTTCCGCTATGGCGTCACGATGGCTCCGGCAAGTGCCCGCATTCTGGCAAACCGGATACTCCGGCGTGAGCCGTCATTCGATGCTTCCGCCTATGATTGGCCGGAAATAAACTCGAAAGTGTTAGACAAAGTCCAAAACTTGGTTTAGAGTGATCTCATGAAAACGCAAATATACAATCGCGACAACATGGCCGAACTGTTGCGCCAGCACGGCATCAATCCGACCCATCAGCGGATCGAGATTGCCTATGCCTTGTTTTCGAAGCAGGAGCACCTTTCTGCCGATCAAATTCTCGCAGCCGTCAATACCAGGCACAGCGAAACCTCCAAGGCCACGGTTTACAATACACTCAACCTGTTCGTGGAAAAGAAGCTGATTCGTGAAGTGATCGTTGACCCCAGCAAGGTCTTTTACGACCCCAATACCCACGAGCACCATCATTTCTACGATGTGGTCAGCGGTCAACTGACCGATATCGACGCCGCCGATTTCAAGATTAGCGGCCTGCCTAAATTGCCTGCGGGGGTGATTACCGAAGGCATCGATATCATTGTTCGCATCCGCCCGCAGACAATCGCCGTCTGATGTCCGGGCCATAGTGGTTGAGGGAATGGCGGGAAGAGGGATATAATGCCGGCCTTGCGTGCCGATGTAGCTCAGTTGGTAGAGCAGCGCATTCGTAATGCGAAGGTCGCCAGTTCGATTCCGGCCATCGGCACCAGTAAATCGAGGGGTTGGCTTGACGGCTTACCCCTTTTTTTATGGGGCGGCGGGGTTATGTTGCAGGATTGCCGGAAAGCCGGCGTTTCTTCACCTGTTCGGGCTGAAGTTATTTGTCTGCGGCTAGTTTGGTGAGCCTTAATTCGGTCGCCGACACTTGGCCGATTTCCCTCTGATAGATCCAGCCGCTGTGCCAGGCACTTACCACCATGTTGGGGTACTCAGGGCTTCCCAGGTTGCCGTTATAGCGGCCCAGAGCGCGGAACAGGTTGCCATTTTCGATATCGAGGTAGTGGCGCAGGATGGTGCAGCCATAGCGCAGGTTGGTGCGGATGTGGAACAGGTCCTGTTCCGGCTTGCCGATCAGCCTGGTCCAGAACGGCATCACCTGCATGTAGCCGCGCGCCCCGGCGCTTGAAACCGCGTATTTCTTGAAACCGCTCTCCACCTGGATCAATCCCAGCACCATTTGCGGATCAAGTCCGGCACGGGTGGCTTCATAGTGCACGGTCTTGAGGAAATCGAGACGCCCGGCCTTGTCCGGGAAGCGCGTCTCCAGACGCCGGGACATTTCCGCCAGCCAGGTGTTGGCCTCGGACTGTGAGGTAAAGGCCATGCGCGGCGCGGCGCTGTCGCTGACGGTTTTGCTCAGTACCGCCTGGACGCTGGCGCTTAAGGGCTCATAACGTTGCGCGCCGGCAAAGGCGAAGGATGCGGTCAGCAGCGCGGAAAGCACGAAAAAACTTTTTAGCCACGGATTGACACGGATTGACACGGATAATCCGTGAGAATCCGTGCCAATCCGTGGTAAGGCTTTTTCTGATTTCAACATGTCATTGATTTTATGTGATTCACGATATTTTGCAAGGGAATGGCCGTGGCACTGTCATCGCGGCGCCCCTGGTATTCCACGTTGTTTTCCTTCAGCCCGCGCTCGCCGATAACGATGCGGTGCGGGATGCCGATCAGTTCAATGTCGGCGAACATGACGCCGGGGCGCTCGTCGCGGTCATACATCAGCACTTCGATGCCGGCAGCGGCCAGTTCGGCGTAAAGCTTCCCGGCCGCTTCACGCACCATTTCGCTCCGGCCCAGGCCGATCGGTGCGAGTGCCACCTGGAACGGCGCAATCGCCAGTGGCCAGATGATGCCGCGTTCGTCGTGCCCCTGTTCGATGGCGGCGGCGACGATGCGCGAAACTCCGATGCCGTAGCAGCCCATTTCCATTACTTGCTCCTTGCCTTGCTCGTCGAGGAAAGTGGCTTTCATCGCTTCGGAATACTTGGTGCGCAGTTGGAAGATGTGGCCAACTTCGATGCCGCGGCACAATTCCAGCGTGCCTTTGCCGTCCGGGCTGGAGTCGCCTTCAATTGCATTCCGGATGTCGGCGACGCTGGCAGGTTCGGCTAGGTCGCGGTTGAAGTTGACCCCAGCGAGGTGGAAGCCGTTGTCGTTGGCGCCGCAGATGAAGTCCGTCATCACAGCCACGGTGCGGTCGGCGATGATGTCAATCCCGGAGGGCACCTGAACCGGGCCGATGTAGCCCGCGCGGCAGCCCATGATCTCCTCCACCTCCTGCTCGCTGGCGAAGCGGAAGCCTTGGCCGAAGGCGGGGTGCTTGCCCAGCTTGACCTCGTTGAGCTGATGGTCGCCGCGCAACAGCAAGAGATAAGGGATGCCTTCGGTGGTAATGACCAGCAAGGATTTGACGATCTGCTGGGGCGTTACCTTGAGGAATGCGCTCACCTCTTCGATGGTGCGGGCGCCGGGTGTGGCAATTTTTTGCATGGTCGCGATCGGTGCGCGGCGCGGCTCTGCAGGGCTGACCGCCTCTGCCAGTTCGACGTTGGCGGCATAGTCTGAATCGGGGCAGAAAGCGATGGCGTCCTCGCCGGAATCCGCCAGCACGTGAAACTCGTGCGAGCCAGTGCCGCCGATTGCGCCGGTGTCGGCGGCCACGGCGCGGAATTTCAACCCCAGGCGAGTGAAAATTCGGCTGTAGGTATCGTGCATCACCTGGTAGGTTTGCTCCAGGCTGGCGAAATCGGCGTGGAAAGAATAGGCGTCCTTCATCACGAATTCGCGGGCGCGCATCACGCCGAAACGGGGACGGATCTCGTCGCGGAACTTGGTCTGAACCTGGTAGAAATTCACCGGCAACTGGCGGTAGCTCTTGATTTCGCGCCGCGCGATATCGGTGATGACTTCCTCGTGGGTCGGGCCGAAACAGAAGTCCCGGTCATGGCGATCCTTGATTTTCAGCATCTGCGGGCCGAATACGTCCCAGCGCCCGGTTTCCTGCCACAGTTCAGCGGGTATCACCGCCGGCATCAACAGCTCGATTGCGCCGCTCTTGTTCATTTCATCGCGCACGATGGCTTCGACCTTGCGCAGCACGCGCAGGCCCAAAGGCATCCAGGTGTACAGGCCGCTGCCGATGCGTTTGATCAGGCCGGCACGGAGCATCAGTTTATGGCTGACCAGCTCCGCTTCGGCGGGCGCTTCCTTGAGGGTGGAGAGAAAAAATTGTGATGCACGCATGGAATTTCCAGTAATCGATTTCAATTCTCGAATTTTAACCGAAAACGGGTGGTTTGCTGGATTGATTTGGGCTGTTGATTTAGACGGCGAATAGCGGTAGCCTGCTATACTGAGAATGTTTAAATGTCGATCAAATATGGAAAGGGATGACAATGTATACCGAAGTTAATGAAGTGCCTGACGTAAGCAAGGAAAAGCTGGTCGCCGATTTCAGGGTGGTAGTGGCCGATGCGGAGGCGTTGCTGAGAGCTACTGCCAGCGATGCGGGCGAGAAGGTGGTCGCGGCACGCGAAAAGATCCAGGCCAGCCTGGATACTGCAAAATTGAAGCTCTCTCTGGCGGAGGCGGCGATTATCGACAAGACCAAGCAGGCTGCCCGCGTCACCGATGAATTCGTTCATGAGAACCCGTGGAGAGCGGTCGGTATTTCCGCTTGTCTCGGCCTGGTTGTCGGTGTTCTGATCGCGCGCCGCTGAAACAAGTTGCCATGACGGAACAGAACGAGGCAGGCGGGAGGCACCCCGCCGGGTTGCTCGCTTCGCTGCGTATTTTTGCCGCCACTACGGTTGCGATTGCGCAGACACGGCTGGAATTGCTCGCCAATGAGATCGAGGAGGAAAAGCTCCGGTTCGGGCAGCTTCTCGTTTTTGGAGGCATCGCGCTGTTTTGCATTGCGGTGGGTATCGTGTTTTTCGCCATTTTTATCACTGTTCTGCTCTGGGATAATCACCGCCTGTTAGTGCTGGGTGGTTTTTCAGTGCTATTTCTCGGTGTTGGTGTCGTGGCGATCCAGCTATTCCGTGGTCATGCCTCGGCCGGGAGCAAATTGTTTTCCACCAGCCTGGCGGAACTCGGCAAAGATCGCCAGCAGTTGCTGCCATGATGAGCGACCAGCAACGCCTGGCTGATCTGTATCGACGTCGTGCTGATCTGGTGGCGCGTAGCGCCGCCCAGCGCGCTGAGCTGGGCGAGGCCTGTCATGCTTGGCGCTTGCCGCTGGCGCTTGCCGATCAAGGAGTAGCCGCGTGGCGTTTTGTGCACAAACACCCGGTTCTTCTGGTCGGAATGGGGGCCATCCTTGCGCTGACGCGGCCTCGGCTGGCGCTGAAATGGTTTCAGCGTGGCTGGACGTTGTGGCGTGTTTACCGAAGCATGGCGGGCAGGGCAAGTTAAGTTGACGGCACCGCCATCGCTCTAGTTGATGAACAATAATCATTCTTCGCTGGTAAATATTCTATTTTCCAGTCTTGTCCTGCTGGCAGCATTCGTTGTTTTGCAGCCGTTTCTGTTGTCGCTGTTGTGGGCTGTGGTTATCGCTATCACGACCTGGCCGTTGCACGTCCGGCTCAGAACCATGCTGGGCAAGCGCGAGGCGCTGGCGGCGATGGGGTCGACGCTGATGGTGGCGCTGACGCTGGCGGTACCGATGGTCGCGCTGCTGGTCTTTGCGGCTGAGGATGTCCATTCCCTGGTCAGCTTTCTCATTAGTGCAAACGAAAAAGGCGCGCCGATGCCGGCATGGCTCGCAAGGGTGCCGTTGGGGGGCGAATTTCTCACCGCCAAGTGGTTGCAATATCTCGCCGTGCCCAACCAATTGACCGACCTGTTTTCTGCCAAGCTCGGCTATATCCAGGAGATGGCCAATTCAGTGCTGCTGGAAGTGGCCTCGCGCGTGGCCAAGCTGTTTTTTGCCCTGTGGGCGCTGTTTTTTATCTACCGCGATGGCGAACAATTGATCAGGCGCGTCAGCCTCATCGGTTTCAAATGGCTGAAGAACCGCTGGCCGTCTTATGCTTATCACATTCCATCGGCGGTGCGTTCTGCTGTCAATGGTCTGGTGTTGGTGGGGCTGGCCGAGGGCGTGATCATCAGCCTGATGCTTTCATTTGCCAATGTGCATTCGGCGGTGCTGCTCGGCGCGCTGACTGCGGTGCTGGCCCTGGTGCCGCTTGCCGGCCCCTTGATGCTCGGTTTGATCGGTATGTTCCTTTTTGCCCAAGGCTCGCCGCTGAGCGGTATTTACATTTTTATTCTCGGCACTGCCGTGCTGATGCTGGCGGACTACGTGCTGCGTCCGCGCCTGATCCAGAGCGCCACTGCGCTACCTTTTCTTGCCATCCTGTTCGGCATTTTCGGCGGTATTGCAGCGATGGGCCTTCTCGGTCTGATTATCGGCCCGGTCGTTCTCGTTTTGTTCATGGTTTTGCTGCGTGAGGCTGCGCTCGACGAGTCGGTGGAAATGGAGTTTTGATGGGGGCGCTGGCTGTGTACGGTTGCGGGCGTTAGTCATGGGAATGTTTTTCGGGCGGCGTATCCATAAGGCAGTAACGGCAAACGATGTCGTGGATGTCAGCGAGTGTGACGGCATTCGTTCGTTGCACCTCGGCAGCAAAACAGTGCAGAGCTCAATGCGGGTCAGCGCGCCTGACGAGCTTGAACTGGCCTACACCCGCAGCATGATGAGTTTCCTGCTGTTCAACCCTGAACCGGTACGCTTTCTGATGGTCGGGCTGGGTGGTGGGTCGCTGGCGAAATTTGTTTATCATCGCATGCCGGCTGCGCACACTACGGCAGTGGAACTGAATCCGCAGGTGGTGGCGGCAGCACGAGCCTACTTCAAATTGCCGCCGGAGGATGAGAGGTTCGAGGTGGTGGTCGCCGAAGGTGGCCAGTACGTGGCCGATCATCCGGGCAGTGCCGATGTGTTGATGGTGGACGGTTTCGACGGCGTTGGCCTGGTCGATCAGCTTTCCTCCCAGCGGTTTTTCGATGATTGTGCCGCCGCCTTGAGCGAACGCGGGGTACTGGCGGTCAACCTGTGGGGTAGCGACAAGAATTTCGATGTTTACCGGCAACGCATCGAAACCAGTTTCGATGGTTTGACGCTGTGCCTGCCAACAGAAAAGCATGGCAACATCGTTGTATTCGGTTTTGAACGCAGTTCCGGCAACCCGCGCTGGGACGATTTGCGCCAGCGCGCCAGGGAACTGGAGTCGGCGTATGGACTGGAATTCCTCAAGTTCGTCGAAAATCTGCGCGTCCTCAATCCTCATACGGAAAGGCGTCTGCTTATCTAGGGATTTGTCGGGCTTGAAGAATTGAAGCGGAAATTCGGCGGGCCAATAGTTATTGTGACCATTCAAAGAGCGGTGAAATATGAGCTGGCCAGACAGCCTCCAGTCCCGGCAGGTTTTCTGGGGCTTCGTGGAACCCATGGCTTATGCTGTTGTCACATGGGTTGACTGTTCTTTCACTCTGCGGCCGCTTTTTTCCGAACTATGATGTGCGTCATGCTTATTTTCTGTTTGGCTTTCATTGCTGCTGAAAATGTGGAAGAATCATATTAATTTAACGGATTTGAGGTGTTCCACAAATGATAGACCGGGACGGTTATCGCCCCAATGTCGGCATCATTCTATGCAATGCAAAAAATGAGGTTTTCTGGGGTAAGCGCATCAAAGAACATTCCTGGCAGTTTCCGCAAGGCGGCATCAAAGCCGGGGAGTCGCCCGAGCAGGCAATGTTTCGGGAACTTGAGGAAGAGGTCGGGCTGCTGCCGCAGCATGTGAAGATTATTGGCCGCACCAGGGACTGGCTGCGCTACGATGTGCCGCAGAACTGGGTGCGGCGGGAATGGCGCGGCAGTTACAAAGGCCAGAAGCAGATATGGTTCCTGTTGCGCCTGACCGGGCGCGATTGCGACGTGTCTTTGCGCGCCTCGTCTCATCCCGAATTCGATGCGTGGCGCTGGCACCACTACTGGATACCGCTGGAATCGGTGATCGAGTTCAAGCGCGACGTGTACCGGTTGGCGCTCAATGAGCTGGCTGGCTATCTCAATAAATCCGATGTGACAGGAAAGAGTCAAAATGGCTGATTTTTTCGCGCTTCCGCTCAACAAGCTGACACCAGGGGCGACCTATTATCAACCCCAGCAAGTCTCGTCCATCCATGTCGAACTGGAAGATGCGGCAGTGCGGGTGATGACCGATCTGAAGATGGTGATGGCGATCACCATTGCGCCAGACAAGCCGGTGGACGCCGCTAGCGAGCGGATGATACGGCATAGCGTGAGATTGTTGCTGGTGATCGATGATCAGGAGTCCGTTCTCGGCCTGATCACGGCGACCGATATTCTGGGCGAGAAACCGCTGCAATTCATTCAGAAATCGGGCGGCAGACGCGAGGATGTTCTGGTGAGCAACATCATGACGCCACTGGAAAGGCTGGAAGTATTGTGCATGAAAGATGTCGCCGCGGCGAAGGTGGGGCATATTGTTGCGACCCTGAAAAAATGCGGTCGTCAGCATGCTTTGGTGGTGGATACCGATGCGTCGGGGCAGGTCCAGCGGGTGCGGGGGATTTTCTCCGCTTCCCAGATTTCCCGGCTTCTTGGTACGGAAATCCAGACTGCCGAAATCGCACGCACTTTTGCCGAAATTCAGGCACAGCTTGCTGGCTGATTGTCGATGACCATGAAAATAAAATTTGCTGCAGTGCTGTTTTTGGTGCTTCTTCCGCTGACGGTTTGCGCCGAATGGGGGAAGTTCGAAGGCGATTTCGATGAAGAAAAACCTTGGGTCGAAATCGAGGCCCAACTCCCGCCTTATCCCAAAGATGAAAATTTGCTGCCTTTTTTCGTGAGCGCCGCCACCGATAACCATTTTTTTGTGGATAGTGCTTCGATTAGCGTAGGCGGAGATGGAGTGGTGCGCTATACGCTGATCGTCAAGTCACCGGCAGGCGCGCTCAATGTCAGCTTTGAGGGGATTCGTTGCGCCAGTCACGAAAGAAGGCTCTATGCGTTCGGGCGCAAGGATGGAAGCTGGTCCAGGGCGCGCTCCGCCCAGTGGGAGCCGATTCGCTACCAGGATCGTAACCGGCAACATCATGTGCTCTACGACGATTTCTTTTGCCCCAACGAGATAATCGTGAAGGATCCGCAGGAAGCGGTGGATTTGCTGAAGCGGGGCTTTCGGTCGAATTGATCCTGGCGGTATCGGGCTGTTGTTTCAATATCACGTTAGCTTTGCGAGCGTGACTCTCCACCGCTTGTTTAAATCAGCACCAAATTGTCGCGATGAATCAGCTCGGGTTCGTCCACATAACCCAGAATGGACTCGATTTCAGTGCTGGCATGGCGCAGGATTTTTTGAGTTTCCTGTGCATTGTAATTGATCAGGCCACGGGCAATTTCACCGCCTTTTTCATCCAGGCAGGCGACCACTTCGCCGCGTTCGAAATTCCCTGAAATCGCGGTCACACCAATTGGCAGCAGACTTTTGCCTTCCTTGCGTAGCGCATTGACCGCACCAGCGTCGAGCGTGAGTTTGCCGCTGATTTGCAGATGGTCGGCCAGCCATTGTTTGCGCGCTACCGTGGGTGCCTGCCCGGCGACAAGTTGGGTGCCGATCATCTCTCCTCGCGCCAGACGGTTCAGCACGTCAGGTTCGCGTCCCCAGGCGATCACGGTATGGGCACCGCTGCGTGCCGCTCGCTTGGCGGCGAGAATCTTGGTGAGCATGCCGCCGCGTCCGATCTCGCTGCCAGCTCCGCCCGCCATGGCTTCCAGCGCGGCATCGCCGGCCCTTGCTTGTGCAATCAGTGTGGCAGCGGGATCTTTGCGCGGATCGGCGGAATATAGCCCGGTCTGATCGGTCAGGATCACCAGCGCATCCGCGTCGATCAGGTTGGTGACCAGCGCGCCCAAGGTGTCGTTGTCGCCGAAGCGAATTTCCTCAGTAACCACGGTGTCATTCTCGTTAATAATCGGGATGACGCCAAGGGCAAGCAGGGTGCGCAGGGTGGAGCGGGCATTGAGGTAGCGCTTGCGGTCGGCCAGATCGTCGTGGGTCAGCAGAATCTGCGCGGTGTGCAATCCATGGTTGCGGAAGCAGGTTTCATAGACTTGCACCAGCCCCATCTGGCCGACTGCGGCGGCGGCTTGCAATTCGTGCAAAGCATGGGGACGTTTCTTCCAGCCCAAGCGCTGCATGCCCTCGGCGATTGCGCCGGAGGAAACCAGTACGACTTCGTACCCCAGTGATTTGAGGCCGGCGATCTGTGCCGCCCAAGTGGCGATGGCCTCGTGGTCAAGGCCGGCGCCGCTGTTGGTTACCAGGCTGCTGCCGACTTTGATGATCAGGCGTTTGCTGTTGGCGATGACGGATTTCATGATGGTGATGTTGGATTTTTACTGTTCTTGTTCTTCTTCCGCATCTGTATATTTCTGCGGTTCGGCTTCCTGTTCAAGTTCCCGGTTTTGGTCGAGAAACTCCATGATGGCGTAGGTGACTTCCTTGCAGCCTTCGCCGCTGAGGGCTGAAATGATAAAGCATTTGCCGTCCCAGCCAAAGTCCTTGAGGAATTTTTGGCGCAACTGATCCCGCTCGTCTTCGGGCACCATGTCCATCTTGTTCAGCAACAGCCAGCGCGGTTTCTGGTAAAGCGATTCATCGTATTTCTTCAGTTCGTTGACGATTGCGCGGGCTTCCGCTACCGGATCGGTCTCTTCGTTGAACGGGGCGATGTCGACCAGATGCAGCAGCAGGCGGGTGCGCGCAAGATGCCGCAGGAAGCGGTGGCCGAGACCGGCACCTTCGGCGGCGCCTTCGATCAGGCCGGGGATGTCGGCGATGACGAAACTTTTGTCATGTTCCACGCGCACCACGCCGAGGTTGGGGTGCAATGTGGTGAAAGGGTAGTCCGCTACCTTGGGTCGTGCTGCTGAAACTGAACGGATGAAAGTGGATTTTCCCGCGTTGGGCATACCGAGCAGTCCCACGTCCGCCAGCACCTTGAGTTCCAGCTTGAGTTCCCGCTTTTCGCCCTCTTCGCCGAAGGTGAACTGGCGTGGCGCACGATTGGTGCTGGATTTGAAGTGCAGGTTGCCGAGGCCGCCCTTGCCGCCTTTTGCGATCAGCGTTTTTTCACCGTCGCGGGCGAGGTCGGCGATAATTTCGTTGCTGTTGATATCGGTGATGACCGTGCCGACCGGCATGCGCAGTACCATGTCCTTGCCGCCCTTGCCGTAGCAATCCGAGCCTTGACCGTTCTCGCCGCGCTGGGCGCGGTGGGTGCGGGCGAAACGATAATCCACCAAAGTGTTGATGTTGCGGTCGGCTATGGCATAGATGCTGCCGCCGCGTCCGCCATCGCCGCCGTTCGGGCCGCCGTCGGGGATGTACTTTTCGCGCCGGAAGCTGGCTACGCCGTTGCCGCCGTCACCGGCATGGATTTCAATTTTTGCTTCGTCAATGAATTTCATTTTTTAGTGGGCAGTTATCAGTGTTCAGTTCATGGCGTGCAGCTTTGCCGCATTCATCAAAATGTTACAGAGCTGACAACTGGCAACTCGAAATAAAAAAGCCCTATCATCCGATAGGGCCTAAAGTTCCCAAGCTCCGGCTGGATTTTAAGCCGGGGTAATGGTAACCACTTTGTGTTTTGCCGCGCCCTTGATGGCGAAGCTGATCGTGCCGGCAACCTTGGCGAACAGGGTGTGATCCTTGCCCATGCCGACGTTATCGCCTGCATACATCTGGGTACCGCGCTGGCGCACGATGATGCTGCCGGCGGTAACCAGCTCGCCGCCGTAGCGCTTCACGCCCAGACGCTTGGAATGAGAGTCGCGGCCGTTGCGTACACTGCCGCCTGCTTTTTTATGTGCCATTGCTTATCTCCTTAACTACTGCGCCGCGATGCCGTCGATGCGGATCTCGGTATAGTTCTGACGATGCCCCTGGTGTTTTTGATAGTGCTTGCGGCGGCGCATTTTGAAAATCTGCACCTTTTCGCCGCGACCGTGCGCGAGCACCGTCGCCTTGACCGTAGCACCGCTTACCAGGGGTGTACCTACCGTGACAGCTTCACCGTCCGTAACCATCAATACCTGATCCAGTACGATTTCGCTGCCGATGTCTGCCGGTATCTGTTCTATTTTCAATTTTTCGCCGGGGGCTACGCGATATTGCTTGCCGCCGGTTTTTATGACCGCATACATGTTGAGCTCCAAAACTTGCTTTTAAAAAGGAACGCGATTGTACCAGAATTTTGCAGCGAAGTATAAAAAATTGATTGGAAATCATGGGCGGCGCCAGAAAAGCTTGACACAGAATTGCCCTCGTTCCTACTATTAGCGCTTTTCCACTTAACCTCAGGTCTTTAAGTTCGTGTCGCTGGAAACCATTCGAAGTCCCATCGAGTCGGATATGCTGGTCGTGGATGAGGTCATCCGCAAACGGCTCCATTCCGACGTCGTGCTGATCCGCCAGATCAGTGAATACATCATCAGTAGCGGCGGCAAGCGTCTGCGCCCCGCGCTGGTACTGCTTTCTGCCGGCACGTTCGGCTATTCAGGCGGCCATCAACATGAACTGGCGGCGGTAGTCGAGTTCATCCATACCGCCACCTTGTTGCACGATGATGTGGTGGACGAATCGAACCTGCGGCGCGGCAATGCTACTGCCAATGCCCTGTTCGGTAATGCCGCCAGCGTCCTGGTGGGCGATTTTCTGTATTCCAGAGCCTTCCAGATGATGGTCGGGGCGGGCAACATGCGCGTGATGGAAGTGCTGGCAGATGCCACCAACACTATTGCCGAGGGCGAGGTGCTGCAACTGTTGAACTGCAATGACGCGGACATCGACGAGGCGCGCTATATCCGGGTGATCCACTACAAGACCGCCAAGCTGTTCGAGGCCGCCACCCGGCTCGGCGCGATCCTCGGAAGCTCTTCCAGTATGGACGAGGAGGCCATGGCGACCTATGGAATGCGCCTGGGCACGGCGTTCCAGTTGATCGACGACGTGCTGGATTATTCCGGCGACCATGCCGAAACCGGCAAGAACGTCGGCGACGACCTGGCCGAAGGCAAGCCCACGCTGCCCCTGATTTACGCCATGAAAAACGGCACAGCGGAACAGTCGGCGGTGGTTCGCAATGCGATCGAGCAGGGCGGCCTGAATGAGCTTGATGCGGTCATGGCGGCAATCCGTGAAACCGGTGCGCTGGATTACGTAAAGAGCCAGGCGAAGGTCGAAGCGCAGGCGGCGTGCGATGCGATTTCGCACCTGCCGCATTCAAAATACAAGGAATCTTTGCTACAATTGGCGGACTTCGCGGTAATGCGGAGTTACTGAATAATCCAAGACGGGGTGTAGCTCAGCCTGGTGGAGCGCTGCGTTCGGGACGCAGAGGCCGGAGGTTCGAATCCTCTCACCCCGACCATTTTCAGTTACTGAAATAAATTCCAGGATCTCCTTGGGGTGCCTCGTCTGGTGTGGCAGGTGATGTTTGAATAAGCTGATACTTCTTGCCTTGGTGCTCTGGATTGTTTACCGCGTCCTCAAAAGCCATGGCCGCAACATCAAGCAGGATGGCTCACCGAAGGACATGGTTGGCGAGGATATGGTCCGCTGTGTTCATTGCGGCGTAAATCTGCCGAGGAGTGAAAGCATCATTAGCCATGGTGAGTTTTTTTGCACCAATGAGCATCGACAGCTCCATCATCAGAAGTAATCTTCCATTTTTCCGACGGTTCCCGCCGGCTACGGCTATGTGCCAATGCTGACTGAACTGCTGCAGGCGCGGCCCACACTTCAACCTGAGACGTACTGGCGGTCGCTTCGCTACTTCAACCTTTTTCGCCTGATTGTCGCCGGCACCTTTTCCGCCGCTTATACGTCGTTCGGCATTGTCCAGCCTTTTGGCGCCTACAATCCATCCCTGTTTTATGCCACCAGTATTATTTATGTAACCTTTGCGATGCTGATGGTCGTGCCGATTGGCGTGCGCTGGCCGCGCTTCAATCTGCTTCTGAATGCCCAGGTAAGCGCCGATATATTGTTCATCGTGCTGCTGATGCATGCCAGCGGGGGCATCCAGAGCGGCCTCGGGTTGCTCCTGCTGGGCCCTCTGGTCGCCACCGGCATGGTCAGCCGTGGCCGCCTGGCAATGTTTCATGCAGCGGTGGCAAGCGTTGCGATTTTGCTCGAACAGACTTTTCAGGTGCTGGTGCTGGCAGGGAATACCAAGGACTATTTGCAAATCGGTCTCACCAGCATGGGCTATTTTGCTACCTCCGGGCTGGCCTATGTACTGACCAAACGCCTGTCGGCGACCGAGAATCTGGCGCAGGAGCAGAGCGTCGACCTCGCCAACCTGGCCCAAGTCAACCAATTGGTGATTCAGGGTATGCAGGATGGCGTACTGGTGGTGGACGGGCTGGGACGGGTGCGCCAGCATAATGGCGAAGCCGAGAAATTGCTGGGGAAACCGCCCGCGATCTGGAACAAGCTGATGCTTAACGATTATCTTCCGATATTATCCATTTGTCTGCAACGCTGGAATGCCGACCGACGCAATGATCGATTCGAATTGGCCGTACCGGCCACCGGCAAGCGGGTTCAGGCGCGTTTTACCGCGATCGGCCAGGATGAGTTGTTGGGTACGGTGATTTTCCTCGAGGATCTGAGCCTGATGCAGGAACGGGCGCAGCAATTGAAACTGGCGGCGCTGGGCAGGTTGACGGCGAATATCGCACATGAAATACGCAACCCCCTGAGTGCGATCAATCATGCTACCGAATTGCTGCAGGAAGAGCCCGGCAAGGATGCGACACAGGCACGGCTGCTGCAGATTGTTCATGACAATACCTATCGCCTCGATCGGATCGTTCAGGATGTGCTGCAACTTAACCGCAGGGATCGCGCCACGCCAGAAATCATTGACCTGAATGCGACCCTGCGCCAGTTTGTCGAACTCTTTTGCCAGACCGATAAAATCCCGGCCGGAACTGTGTTGCTGGAGGCGGAAGACGGGTTGACGGTGCGCTTCGATCGCCAACACCTCGATCAGGTGCTGTGGAACCTGTGCCGCAACGCTTGGCGTTATTGCCGCCGCGAAGCGGGCAGCATCCGCCTGGCCGCTTCACATTCAGCATCGGGGAATATTGTACAATTGGAGGTGAGTGATGACGGGGAGGGCGTGGTGGAAGCATTGCAGGCCCAGTTGTTTGAACCTTTTTTCACCACCGACAGCACCGGTACCGGCCTCGGACTTTATATCGCCCGCGAATTGTGCGATGCCAACGGTGCTGCGCTAGACTATGTCGAAACCGGGCGGGGCGCCAGATTCAGAATCAGCTTTACGAGGGAGACCATGTGAACCGGAAGTCGCAAGCGCCAGTTCCTGAAGGCGAGGGTACTACGCCGCTTCGCCATGTGCTGGTGGTGGACGATGAGGCCGACATTCGCGAACTGCTGGTGTTGACGCTGCAGCGCATGGGGCTGGCAGCGGACACGGCGGCCAGTACGTTCGAGGCCGAGCAGCACCTGCGTAAACAGGCTTACGATTTGTGCCTGACCGATATGCGCCTGCCGGATGGCGACGGCTTGGGCCTTCTGGAATACGTGACCAGGAACTATCCGGGCACGCCGGTGGCGGTGATTACCGCCTATGGCAGTGCAGAAAATGCTGTCGCCGCACTCAAGGCGGGCGCTTTCGATTACCTGTCCAAGCCGGTTTCCCTGGCCCAGTTGCGTCCATTGGTCAATTCCGCGCTCAAGCTGTCCCATGCCGACCAGCCGAAAAAAACGGACGAAAGTGTCGGTGCCGGCCATCCGGTACTGCTAGGCGATTCACAGCCAATGCAGCAGACCCGTCAAATGATCGAGAAGCTGGCGCGCAGTCAGGCGCCGATCCATATTACCGGGGAATCCGGTAGCGGCAAGGAATTGGCAGCGCGGCTGATCCATCTCCATGGCCCGCGCGGGGACGGGCCGTTCGTCGCGGTCAATTGCGGCGCGATCCCGGAAAACCTGATGGAAAGCGAGTTTTTCGGTTACAAGAAAGGTGCTTTCACCGGTGCTGCCCAGGACAGGGATGGTTTTTTTCATGCCGCAACCGGCGGCACGTTGTTTCTGGACGAGGTGGCGGATTTGCCCCTGCCGATGCAGGTGAAACTACTGCGCGTCATCCAGGAAAAAATGGTGCGCAAGGTGGGAGATACCCAGGAGGAACCGGTGGATGTGCGCATCATCAGTGCTACCCACCAGGATCTTGGCCACTGCGTGGAAGGCGGCAAATTCCGCCAGGACCTTTATTACCGGCTCAACGTGATCGTGCTGAAGATGCCGGCTTTGCGTGAAATCCAGGATGACATTCCGTTGCTGGCCAGGGAAATTCTCGGAAGAATGGCGGGACCGGATGCGGTGCCGCCAAAGTTGAGTCAGGCTGCGTTAAAGGAACTGCAGGAATACAGCTTTCCGGGCAACGTGCGCGAGTTGGAAAACATCCTGGAGCGAGCGACGGCACTGACCACCGGCGGCAAGATCGGCAAGGAGGATCTGCACCTCCCGGCAAAGCCACAAAAAGAGTTGGTGCGGGCAGAAGGCCTGCCCTTACAGGAATACCTCGATACCATGGAAAAAGAAGCGATCATGAATGCGCTGGAAAAAACGCGCTATAACAAGACGGCAGCGGCCAGGCTGCTCGGCATTACTTTCCGCGCATTGCGCTATCGCCTTGACCGGCTGGGAATCGATTAAAAGACCGAATTTCACCGCTAGGGACGCGAAGGTTCGCAAGGTAAAACAATGGGGTAATAAATTGAAATGTTTCACCCCTCGGGTAATGTAGATAGAGTTGTTCAAGTCTTCGAATTCCTTCGCGTCCCTAGCGTCCTTTGCGGTTAAACTGCTTTTTTAAATCGCAATAAATCGTTTTGAGAAAAATTTCAGGACTCAGGATTCAGCACCGATTTAACGTTCCAGATTTTTTCCGCATATTCCCCGATGGCCCGGTCGCTGGAAAATTTGCCCATGCCGGCTACGTTGAGGATAGCCTTGCGCGCCCACTCCACGGGTTCGCAGTAGAGCGCTTCGATTTTTTCGTGGCAGGCAACATAGTCGGCGTAGTCGGCAAGCAGCAGGAAACGGTCTCCGCTGCGGGTGAGGGCGTCGATGATCGGCTGGAAACGGTCGGTCTCATCCGGTGAAAAATAGCCGGAACCGATCATGTCGAGCACCTTTTTCAATTCTCCGTTGCCATGATAATAATCCCAGGGGTTGTAACCCTTGCGCTTCAGTTCGGCAACTTCTGTCGTGTTCAGCCCGAAAATGAAAATGTTGTCTGCGCCGACTTCATCGCGAATCTCGATGTTGGCGCCATCCAGCGTGCCGATGGTCAGTGCACCGTTCAGCGTGAGCTTCATGTTGCCGGTGCCCGAGGCCTCGGTGCCCGCAGTGGATATTTGCTCGGATATGTCGGCTGCGGGCACGATTCCGGTTGCTGCGGTAACGTCGTAATTGGGGATGAAGACCACCTTGAGCCGGTCGCCAATGGCGGGATCGTTGTTGACGATGTCCGCCACGTCATTGATCAGTTTGATGATCAGTTTGGCCAGGGCGTAGCCTGGCGCCGCTTTGCCGCTGAATATCACGGTGCGTGGTATCCGGTCGGCCGCCGGGTCGGTGCGGATGCGGTTGTACAGCGTGACGACATGGAGCAGGTTGAGAAGTTGGCGTTTGTATTCGTGAATGCGCTTGATTTGCACGTCGAACAGGGAATTCGGGTTGATCCTGATGCCCAGTTTAAGATGGATTATCCTGGCCAGTTTTTCCTTGTTGGCCTGTTTCACCGCGCGGAATTTATCCTGAAATACCTTGTCGGCGGCGAGGGGGGCAAGCTTGCCGAGCTCCATCAGGTCGGTGAGCCAGCCGTCGCCGATATATTCCGTAATCAGTCCGGCCAGGGCCGGATTCGCCTGGTTGAGCCAGCGCCGCGGCGTGATGCCGTTGGTGATATTGATGATCTTGCCGGGGTAAAGGCGGTCGAAATCCCTGAAAATGGTTTGCCGCATCAGTTCGGTGTGGATTTTCGCCACACCGTTGACCTGGTGGCTACCGATAATGGCCAGATGTGCCATGCGGATGCGCCGTCCGTTTTCCTCATCGATGATCGAGACGCGTTTCAGCAGCCCGATGTCGCCGGGATATTTGTGGCCGACTTCGGAGAGGAAACGGTGGTTGATTTCATAGATGATCTGCAGGTGGCGTGGCAGAATGCTTTCGAACAGACTGACCGGCCAGGTTTCCAGCGCCTCCGGCATGAGCGTGTGGTTGGTATAGGAGAAGGTGCGGGTAGTGATGGCCCAGGCGCGATCCCAACCGAGGTGGTGGATATCCATCAGGACGCGCATCAGTTCCGGGATGGCGATCGAGGGGTGGGTGTCATTTAGCTGGAACGCCACCTTGTCGGGCAGTTCGTCGAAATTCTTGTGGAACTTGTTGAAGCGGTAGAGCATGTCCTGAAGCGAAGCGCTGACGAAGAAATATTGCTGTTTCAGGCGTAGTTCCCGCCCCATTCTCGTAGTGTCGTCCGGGTACAGTACCTTGGATAAATTTTCGGACTGGTTTTTGTCCTCCACCGCCTTGATGTAGTTGCCCTCGTTGAAGTATTTCAGGTTGAAGTCGCGCGATGCCTTGGCTGACCACAGCCGCATGTTGTTTACCGATTTGCCGCCGTAGCCCGGAACAGGCGTGTCATAGGCCATCGCCATGATCTCTTCGGTATCCACCCAGTGGTGGTGCAGGCTGCCGTGTTCGCTGAGGTATTCCACTACCCGTCCGTGAAATTTGACCGGGTACAGCACTTCCGGCCGCGGGAATTCCCACGGGTTGCCATAGCGCAGCCAGTTGTCGGGGTGCTCCACCTGACGGCCCTTTTCGATGTGCTGGTTGAACATGCCGTATTCGTAGCGGATGCCATAACCATAGCTCGGCAGCGCCAATGTCGCCATTGAATCCAGGAAGCAGGCGGCCAGGCGTCCCAGTCCGCCGTTGCCGAGGGCGGCATCGGGCTCCGCGTCGTACACCGCCTCCAGGTCATTGCCGGCATCGAGCATCGCCTTGTAGCATTCATCGAGATGACCCATGTTTAGCAGGCTGTTGGTCAGCGTGCGGCCGATCAGGAACTCCATCGACAGGTAATAGATGCGCTTGGCGTCGGCGCGGTAATAGCGGCGCATGGTTTCCATCCAGCGCTGGGTCAGTTGGTCGCGCGTGGTGTGGGCCAGCGCGAAGAACCAGTCCCGGGGGGTGGCGGTGAAATGGTCTTTGCCGACGGTATAGGTGAGGTGGTCGGCGAGTGCGCGGCAGAAGGGCGACATCTCCCCATTTTCTCCCGGTTGAGACGGGGTGTTCCTGGTTGTTACGGGTTTCCTGCCCATCGTGCGCTTCTCCTTCCCGGATGCCGGACGGCCAGAATACCGCTAACCAGGGCGGGGGTAAAGGTCAGCTCAGCACAACCGCAAGGTAGGTGACGTACATGGTGCCGTTGACGGCCAGATGCCAGACCTTGAGTTGGCCGCGGTGGGCCATGATGCGCAACCACAGCGAAGCCAGCAGGGTGATGACGATGCCGAGCAGTACTTCATGGCGCGGCTCCCATGGGGTGAGCATGATGCCGATGGCGGGCAGCATGGTTCCCTGGAATACCATCGCGCCGGTGATGTTGCCGAAGGCCAGCGTGTCCTTGCGGCGGCGAATCCACAGGATGCTGTTGACCTTTTCCGGCAGTTCGGTGGCGATCGGAATGATCAGCAGCGACAGCAGCAGCGGCGAGATGCCGAGCAATTCGGAAGCGCCCTCCACGCCGTGGATAAAACCCTTGGCGCCGGCCACCAGCAGGGCGAGGCCGAGGGCAAGCTGGGCCAGGATCGCGGCCACGTTTTCCGGCAGGCCCATACGGCAGAGAAACATTTTTTCCTCGGCCTCGGTGCCGTGGCCTTCCTTGACCAGATGGTCGGAGGCGCGCAAGGTGAGCATGATGTAGATGAAATAGGTCAGCACCAGGGTAAGGCCGATGGCGGCACGAATTTCGGTCAACTGGTGCGGCACGAACAGGGCGATGGCGGAAAAACTGAAGGCGGCGAGGAAGAAATTCAGGTCGCGGATCAGACCGGTACGCTCCGGCACGAGATGTCCCCGTGCGCCGCGTTTTTTCAATACCGCCAGGGCCATCAGGCAGATGGACAGGGTGGAGAGCATCAGCGGTGCACCGAGAATGGCGCCGACGCCGATTTCCTCGTTCACCGCCGTGTTGCTGGTGCCCGCCATGAGCGCCAGCAACGGCACCATGGTTTCCGGCAGGGCGGTGCCGATGGCGGCGAACAACGAGCCGGTGACGCCCTCTGAAATCTTCAGCTTTTCGCCTAAATGTTCCAATGCATTGGTAAATACCTCGGCGGCAATTAAAATGACGATCAGCATCAGGAGCAGAATGGCGAAAGTGGACATGGCGGCTTTGGGATGGCGAAAGTGGCGGATTATATCATCGGTGTAACGTGCGCCGTGCTCACGCCGCACGCGCATGTCTTAATGCGGCTATGGTATTTGGCCCTCTGCGTTGGGGGTCTGGCTTGGGAATAGGCGAAAATGAAAATAGATAAATCAGGTTTCTTGCAGGGCGTGCGTTTCATCGCCACCCCCAATTGCGACGAGCGCCCGGCGGGGGTCGAATTCGATATACCGTTGCTGGTGATACACAATATCAGCCTGCCGCCTCGCGAGTATGGCGGCAATGGCGTGATCGATTTTTTTACCGGCAAACTCGATGTGAGCGCGCATCCTTATTATCAGCTGATTGTCGACCTCAGGGTATCGGCTCATTTCTTCATTCGTCGCGACGGCGAGATTATCCAGTTCGTTTCATGCAACAAGCGCGCCTGGCATGCCGGTGTTTCATCCTGGCATGACCGCATCCGCTGCAATGATTTTTCCATCGGTATCGAGATGGAAGGCAGCGATGACGATCCCTTCACCGAGGCCCAATATGAAAAGCTGGCGAAACTGACCCACGCACTGCAACAGGCCTACCCGGTCGAGGAGATCGTCGGCCATTCGGACATTGCCCCGGTGCGCAAGACCGATCCGGGTCCATGTTTCGACTGGAAAAAGTACCGGAACCTGGTGGCTGATGCAGAGTCGTTAGGAGCTAACGATATTTCTTCCTGAAGCAAGGGTTCAGGCGCTAAGATTACGATTCTTTAAAACCAATTGCGATTTCTCATGGACAAAACGTTCACCAGGGGCGAAGTCAACTGCGCCGATTGCAGCATCCGCAAATCGGTACTGTTCGCCGGGCTGGAAATCAGCGATTGCGAGAGCATACACCGCCCGATCGACGACATCGCGCTTGCCCCGCATGAAGTGCTTTACCGGGCGGGCGATCCGGCGCAGGCGGTGTTCACCATTCGTAGCGGCCTGCTCAAGCTGGTGCAATACCTGCCGGACGGGCGCCAGCGCATCGTTCGCCTGCTCCGTCCCACCGATGTGACCGGTCTGGAAGCGCTGCTTGGGCAGGCCTACCAGCACGACGCCGTCGTTCTGCAGCAATCCGAGGTGTGCCGCATTCCGCTGGAAGTGATTCAGCGGCTGGATAATGAAAATCACAAGCTGCACAAGGAATTGATGGTGCGCTGGCAGTACGCGCTGGAAGAGGCCGATGCCTGGCTGACCCAGCTCGCCACCGGTAGCGCGCGGGCGCGCATGGCGCGGCTGCTGCTGCGTTTGGTGGGCAACGGGGATGGGGGCTGTGAACTGTTCGGGCGGGAGGACATGGGGTCAATGCTCGGCATCACCACCGAAACGGCCAGCCGGATTATTGCTGAATTCAAGCGCAGTGGCGCACTGCAGGATATTCCGGGCGGCAGCGGGTTTAAATTTGACAGCGCCATGCTTAACAGGATTGCCGCCGATTGAAAACCATTGCGAATTATCAATGACGGCGGACGGTCCGCTGACCTAATATCCACCTAACGCGTTTATCCCCCATGGCGCGTTGGCCTGTTCATTGGTCAGTTGAGTAACCTCCGAGGCCACCGATAAGGCGGCTTTTTTCCCCGCCTGTCACCTACGACAGGCGGTTTTTTTCTCTCGCTATTCTCCTGTTCAATCAAAAATCACCGTCTTGTTGGCATAGAGAAGAATTCTGCTTTCGATGTGCCAGCGCACCCCCCGCGACAGCACTGCTTTCTCCAGGTCGCGACCCTTCTGGATCAGATCGTCGATGGCGTCGCGGTGTGAAATGCGGGTCACATCCTGCTCGATGATCGGTCCGTCGTCCAGCACTTCGGTGACATAGTGGCTGGTTGCGCCGATTAGTTTCACGCCGCGTTCGAAGGCGCGGTGGTAGGGCTTGGCGCCGAGAAAAGCGGGCAGGAAGGAGTGGTGGATGTTGATGATGCGATTGGGGTAGTGCCGGATGAAATCCGCAGACAGAACCTGCATATAGCGCGCCAGCACGACCAGGTCGATGTGGTGGTGGCGCAGCAGCGCGATCTGGGTTTTTTCCGCTTCCACCTTGCTGTCCTTGTGAACGGCAACGTACTGGAACGGAATTTTGTAGGAATCGGCGATCCATTTCGTGTCGTTGTGATTGCCGATGATCAGCGGGATATCGCAGTGCAATTCGCCGGCCTGGTGGCGGTAAAGCAGGTCGGCCAGGCAATGGTCATAGCGCGAAACGAAAATCGCCACCTTGGGGCGGTGAGCCGACAACGCCAGATGCCACTGCATCTCGAATTTTTCGGCGATTGGCGAAAAATGCTGCTTGAACTGTTCCGGGCTCAAGTCGAAATCGTGCAGATCCCATTCGACGCGCATCAGGAATAGCCCCAGTTCGCTGTCCTGGTGCTGGTCGGCATGGAGGATGTTGGCGTTGTGGCGATAGAGAAAATCGGCAATGCCCGCTACCAGCCCTTTGCGGTCAGGGCAGGAAATCAACAGGATGGCGGTGTTTTTCATTGTGGGCGAATGCGGCAGGCTTAAAGCGCTGAATATTACACTATTTGAATTTCGGGCCTTTGAGAAGCGGTCTTGAAAGATTAATTATAGGACAGCTTCCGAGCAAAATTACAGTCGGTCCTCAGCCCTGTTTATTGTTGGAGGAAACGGACGAAATCATCTTCCGCCAAGGGGCGGCTGTAATAATAACCCTGGATTTCATCGCACCCGGCCGAGCGGAGAAAATCCAGTTGTTCTGCGGTTTCCACTCCCTCCGCGATAACCCTCAGGCCGAGGTTTCTGGCCAGACTGATGATTGCCTTGGCGATTGCGGTATCGTCGGTATCGTCGGGCAGGCCGCGGATGAAGGACTGGTCTATCTTGAGGGTGTCGATGGGGAAGCGCTTGAGGTAGCTCAGGCTGGAATAGCCCGTACCAAAATCGTCCAGCGACAGAGTGATGCCCAGGCGCTGGAATTCCGCCATCATGGAAATCACCCCCTCGGCATTCCGCATGATCACGCTCTCGGTGATTTCCAGCTCGAGATAGGAAGGGGCGAGGCGGTGGTGGCCGAGTAGTTGTTCCACCAGTTGCGGAAGACTCTGGCGGAACTGCTTCGCGGAGATGTTGACCGCCAGCTTGACGATGGGCAGCCCCGCTTCCTGCCACTGTTTGTTTCTGGCGCAAACCGTTTCGAGTATCCATTCGCCGATAGGGATGATCAGTCCGGTTTGCTCGGCGATCGGGATAAACTGGGCGGGGGAAATCGTTGTGCCATCGTGGTTCCATCGCAACAGCACTTCCGCGCCGACGATCTTTCCGGTGGCGAGATCGAGCTGAGGCTGGTAATTGAGCGTCAGCTCGTCGCGTTCCATGGCGCGGCGCAGATTGCTTTCCAGCTTGAGTTTTTCCAGGGAACGCAGGTTCATGTCCTGAGAGAAGAACATGATTCCATTGTGGCTGTTATCGCGCTTGGCGCGATGCATTGCCACATCGGCGCATTTTAGCAGGGTCTCGGCATCGTCTCCGTTATCCGGGTAGACGCTGATGCCGACGCTGGCCGACATCAGCAGCTCGTGGCCATTCACCATGATGGGCTGCGACAGCCGGGCGATAATTTTTTCCGCCACGATGGCGGCGTGCTCCCGCTCGGTGATGTCAAACAGAGCCACCACGAACTCGTCGCCGCCGATCCGGGCGACCACATCCTCCTCACGCACGCAGCCGGCCAGGCATTGGGCGACTTCTTTCAGCAGCAGGTCGCCTGCGTCATGCCCCAGCGAATCGTTGACCTGCTTGAAGCGGTCCAGGCCGATAAACAGGACGGCGCCATGGAGCTGGTTACGGTTCGCCTCGGCCAGGGCCTGCTTCAGGTGGGTGTAAAGCATCGCCCGGTTGGGCAGGCTGGTCAGCGTGTCGTAGTAGGCGAGGCGGTATATCTGTTTCTCGGCATTTTTTCGCTCGGCAATGTCGGTAAAGATGGCGAAATAATAGGCGATTGCGTTGTCCTTGCCGTGCACGCTGCTGATGGACATCCACACGGGGAAGGATTCGCCGTTCTTCCGCCTTCCCCATCCTTCGCCGATCCAGTGGCCGGTGTCGTAAAGCGAGGTGTACACAGCGAGGTAGAAATCCTCGTCGTGATGATGGCTGGAACGAAGAAATCCCGGCGTCTTCCCCAGGACATCGTCAGATGCGTAGCCGGTGATCTTGGTGAATGCCTTGTTGACGGATGCGATGATGCCGGCGGGGTCAATGATGATGATGCCTTCGTCGCTGTATTCGAAGATCGCTGCCTGCAGACGCAGCTGTTCTTCTGCCTGAAGGCGTTCGGTGATGTCGGACAGGTAGCCGATCATGCCGCTCGGATTGTCTTTTTTGTCGCGAATCAGTGAGAGCGTGAGGCTTGCCCAGAAAATTTCCCCGGTCTTCTTGCGTCGGCGCACCACCATTTCACGCCCACCCTTGTCGAAAAGATCCTGATAGAGCAGGGAATCGTCCTCTTCTTCGTCGGCATAAAGAAAAAGAATATTCTTGCCGATGGCTTCTTCGCCGGTATAGCCGAACAGGCTTTCTGCGCCCTTGTTCCAGCAGGTGATGTAGCCTTGCATATCCATCGTAATGACGGAGTCGTGGATATGGTCGATGATCTGTTGCTGTTGACTGTTTCGTTCTTCGGTTTCCAGCAGGTTGCGGTTATGCCGGTCACGCGTGAGGCGGGTATTCAGGAATTCTGCGGTCAGGTCGGCAAAGTGTTGCAGGCGCAAGGTTTCGGCGGCGGAATAGGTTTGCCCGGCCACGCAAACGGCGCCCAGCTTCTTGTCGCCGGATTGCAACGGGCAGCATAAGCATGGGAGTGCGTTCTTGTCGGCAACCGGCAGCGGTACGGCGGTATGCTGCTGCAATGCTTTTGCCACGCCCGCCCGCCAGCGATCCGGCAGCGTGCCCAGGGCGTATGGGCGATCCGGTTCTTCGTCCAGGAAGCAGAATCCTTCCGTCCCTCCGAACGCGATACGGAAAATATCGCCGATCTCCTCGGCCAGCATCTCTGTTTCGTGATTCAGGATGGCTTCGACGAGCCGTCTGATCAGCTCCGCATCGGAGGCCGTATTGTTGGAAGCGGCGGGGTGATTTACGCGGGCACTCATTTTATTCGGAATGTCCGTTCACTCTGCCACGTTTATTTTGTGAGTCCAGTTGAGGGCGGCCGCCTGCGCCTGACAAAAGGCTTCCGGGGAAATCTTCAGCTTGTCCATGATCTGTGCCGCTCCGTCGAAATCAAGGCTCTCTGCACTCTCCACCAGCTTCAGCATCTCCCCCAGCATGCCTTCCCGCCGCGATAGGGCGGCATCGAGGGAGTCGGCCAGAAGCAGTGTCTTCAGGATATCCTCCATTGGCATGTTCATCAGGATGTCGAGCAAGGAAAAAATGCCCACCATGAAAGCCTGTTCCTGGAATTCGAGCGAAGGGGATTGGATTGTCGACTTGGTCAGTAATTCCATCAGACGGCCGCGCGCTGCCGCTCTGTGCATCAGGATGCCGGGGTCGTTCGCGCCTTCCTTCTGGTGCGCAAACATCAGGAGTTGCAACCAGCGCTGCAACTGGCGCCTGCCGAGGATTGTCAGGGCGTGGCCGAAAGAGGAAACCTTGGTGCGCAATCCCATCGAAGCGGAGTTGACCAGGCGCAGCAAATCAAAGGAGAGCCTGGGTTCCTGGCGAAGCGCCAGTTCGAGTTCGTGGGTTTCGGCGTCTTGGGTAACAAGGGTCAGCAGCTTCATCAGGGTCAGTTTGGAAGAACCCCGCGGCTGATCTTTCCCATTCCGGAAGCCGTCAAGAGAGGCGAAAGTGTGGAAGGCGAACTTTTTCTCGGCGCACCATTTGAACAGCTCCATGCTGTTCAGGCCGGTGGCGAACAGTTTGACATCGCTCCGTTCCATCTTGCGCCAGACGTCGGCGGGGGTTTTCTCTTTCGCCTCTGCTGCGGCAAACACTGCGATACTGGCAACTTCGTTGCGGGAAAGAATGGAGCCGGCATCGCCGACAATGGCAAAACGGAAGCCCTGGGCTTTTATTTCCTCGCAGCGTGCCATCAGATCGCCATCCAGCGCCTGCCGGGGTTGCAGGATGAAGACCACCTGATCCGCAGGGAAGGGCATTCCCTGCATTCCCCGCTGTAACCAGTCGGGATTGAGGGAAAAGAAAAACCTGAAACCGGGTATCGATACGAACGTCGCCCATTCTTCCGCAAGTGGGGAGAACTGGTTCTCTGCAATGGGAATATCTTCCCGAAAAACCAGGTTAAACCCGTTCCAGTTCAGGCGATAGTCATAAACGGGCTGGATGAAAACCGGGAAATGTTTTTCGGCCATTATTGCTCCAGTTGAGTCAGTCTGTGTATGCGTCTCATTGAGAAAATTACTGCAAGTTTCTCATTTAAATAGATATTTCGCAAGCAGTTGACGGGTGCGTACAGGTGCGAAGCGGACAAGTCCGGTTGGGCGAGAAAGGCGCATTTTTTCTGGATCGGAACAGTCGAGACGGTTAATGTGTTTTTACGCGGCAGCCGTCCCTGACCGTATCGCCTGGGTGGACAATCGTTTTTTCACCCGGTGCCAGCCCCTTTGACACTACCGCTTCCAGGCTACTGCGCTGTGCCAGTTGCACGATACGCTTGGCGGCCCGGCCATCGACGACCGTGAACACGGCCCATTGTTCGCCTTCCCGGAACAGCGCACTGACCGGCACTTTGACTGCATTCTCCAGGCTCGCCACGACGATGCGCGCATCCACCCGGTAGCCGTCGCCGAGGGATTGCCATTTCGCGACGGGAGAGGTCAGATCGATGATTACGTTCACCCGCTGTTCTTCCACGCCCAAGGCGGATATTTTGGTGAAGGCGTATGGCTCGACCCTTCGCACCCGGCCTTCCAGCGGCTCGGTCCGGCCCCAGCGTTCGATGAGCACGGTGTTGCCCGGCCTGACCTGCACCGCATCGGTACTGAGCAGATCCACCACGACTTCAAGGTCGGCCGGGTCGCCTATTTCCAGTAGCGGCGCGCCGATGGCAACGTCCGCCTCGCTTTCCTGGATGACTTTCAGCACCTGGCCAGAAACCGGGGAGCGCACCTCCCAGTGCCGCCCGGATGACTGGCCTGATGCCCCCTCGCGTGCCCGCAGCAAGGCGGCGCGCGCCATCTCAACGTCGTGTCTGGCAGCATGCTCGGTGAACCGGGCGGCCTCCAGTTCGCGCAGGTTGATCTTGAGCTCCAGCTCCGCCTGCTCCACCTGGGCGGGCGAGACGAAGCCGCTGGCGGCCAGCTTGCGGGTGCGGGCGAGGTCGGCCCGCGACTTGTCGAGCGTCGCCTGGGAGCGGGCCACGGCAGCCGCGCTGCGCTGTCTTCCCGCTTCCGCCGCGCCCAGCCGTTCGTTGAGCTCGCGTTCGGTACGCACGTCCAGCAGGGCGGGAATGCTGGGTTCGATGAGCGCCAGCAGTACACCCCGGTTCACCCTGTCGCCGGCCTTGAGCCCGATGCGCTGAAGCGTGCCGGCGAGCGGGGCAGACACTACATAGCGTTCGCGCACGCGGGTCTTGCCGTCGTCCTCGACGGTTTGCTCGAAGTGGCCGCGCGTTATCTCCGCCACCTCGACCAGCACCGGCTGCGGGCGGAAAGCCAGGGCTAGCGCAATGAGTGCCAGGATGCCGAGCAGGATCAGCAGGATTCGTTTGGTCGGTTTGTTCATTTTTATTCCCTTGTTTTTAATACTCCAACCAGGTCCAGGCAGTCAACCCGGTGGCGCACGATCAGCGCGCTGGCCGCACCGGCGGCCAGGATGGTGAGGGCGGCATAGGCATAGGTGGCGGAGGTGATAAGTACCGGGATGGTGAAGGTTTCGACATGGATCAGCGCGACGATCAGCGCCGACAGCAGATAGCCGAACCATAGCCCGAGCGGGATGGCGAGCGCGATTTCGATGGCGAGCTCGCCCAGCAACAGCCCCGAAACCTCATGGCGGGTGAAGCCCAGTACGCGCAGGCTGGCCAGCTCCCAGGCCCGTTCCGCCAAGGCGATGCGGGCGCTATTGTAGACCACGCCCACCGCGATGGCGGCGGCAAACGCCGTCACGATGGCAGTGAAAAACAGCAGGAAGCGGGCATTGGTCTCGCGGAAGCTGCGTAGCACCCCCCCCTTGATGGAGACCGTGGCAACCTGGGGCATCTGTTTGAGCTGGCGGTAAAACGCCTCCGCCTGATTCTGATCGAGCGTCACTGCGACTGCGGAGATCGAATCCCCTTCGCTCATCAAGCGGTTGAGGGCGGCAATGTCCATATAGGCGGCGAGGCCGATCATGTCGTTGACCACGCCGGTGACCCGGACATCGCGCCTGGCGCGGGTGGCTTCCAGCGATTCGAGCTGGATCCTGTCGCCGGGCTTGACCTCCAGCCGTTCCGCCAGCCGCTGCGAGAGCAGGATGCCGTCAGGGGCCATCGGCACCAGATGCAGCCCGGCATCGAGCAGATGGCGCAGCTCTGCGTTCGGCGGGAAGCCGGATACCGCAGTGCGGTAGCTGTGATGGCCGGCGCGCAGCCGCACCGGTACCGAGCGCATCTCCTCGGTACGCAGCACGCCGGGCAGGCGGCCGATTTCATACAGAGCGCTGTGTTTCACCGGATGGGTGAATGCCACGGTGACATCGCTCCGGTCGGACAGGTAGAACTGGACATCGATCATGTAGTTGACGGCATCGCGCCAGAAGGTTCCGGACACGATGATGGCGACCGAACAGGCGATGCCGAAAGAGGTGAGCAGCGTGCGTAGCGGCCGGCGTTCCATGGTGCGGATCACCATGCGCGCCTGGGGCGAAAGCAGGTGCGCCAGGCCGAACCGTTCCAGCAGCAGGCGGCGGTAGCTGGCCGGGGCGGGCGGGCGCATCGCCTCGGCAGGGGCCAGGGAAACGATCCTGTGCACTGTGCCGAGTGCGGCCGCCACGGCGGCGGCCAGGCTGGTGCCGGATGCTACCAGCGGAATCCACAACTGGACACGGTAAATCAGGCGCGGAAAGTGAAAGAACAGGGTGTAGATCGACGTCAGCCTGTAACCCAGCCAACTGCCCAGGATCAGACCGAGCACGATGCCGGCGAGCACGATCGCCAGCACCAGCTTGAGGTAATGGACGGCAATGGCGAAATCGGCGTAGCCGAGCGCTTTCAGGGCAGCGATCTGGTCACGCTGGGTGGCCACCTGGCGCGCAAGCACCACGTTGAGCAGGAAGGCCGCGACCCCGAGGAAAATGGTGGGAAAAACCGTGGCCATGGTTTTCTGTTGGTTGATTTCCTGGCTCAGGATGCGGTGGGAATTCTGGTCCTTGCGCCCGTAGGCGCTGAGGCTGCCATAGGGCTCGAGCAGCCGGTCGAGGGCGTCGATCGCCGCCGCTTCGCTGGCACCCGGTGCGAGCCTCAAGGCGACATGGTTGAAGGCGCCCTCCATGTTGAAGGCGCTCGCCAGACGCTCGCGCTCCATCCAGAACACGCCGAAGCCCTGGTCGTCCGGGATTTCCATGCCGCGCGAAGCGAAGATGTATTCGGGCGAAAGCACGATGCCGACGATCACCAGTTGTTCGCGCTTGCCGTTGAGCAGCACGGCAATGCGGTCGCCGGGCCTGATGCCGCGCGCCTTGGCGAAGCCCTCCGAAACCAGGGCCTCGTTCCGGCTCCCCGCTTCGGGCAGGCGACCCTGGCGCAGGAACAGGCGGTTCAGGCCGGGCTCGCGGCTGTCGGCCAGGCCGATCATGCGCCCGATCACCGGTTCGGCCACGCCCGGAAGGTCCAGCGTGACATCCTCCACCACCGTGGTTTCCACCGCGGTCACGCCCGGCAATTCGGCGATCTGTCTTTCCACCGGGCGGGGCGCGCTCTTGACGTCGGCGAATACCTGGGCGAAGCGTGCCTCCTCATAATAGGTATGGCGCGACCATTGCAGGGAATCGTAGGTGGTGATCAGGGTGACGAAGGCGCTGATGCCGGAAGCGACCACCAACGCGATGGTGAATGCCTGGCTGCGCATCAGCCAGAGGTCACGCAGGAGTTTCCTGTCCAGCGTTTTCATCTTCAAAATCCACCACAGAGACACAGAGGCACAGAGGAAAACCAATCACAGAGTTTTTCCGGGTTTGAATTTCTCTGTGCCTCTGTGTCTCTGTGGTAAAGGAATCTACATATCACCATGACAGCTCCGCCGGGGTGAGCTTGTGCGGGTTGATCTCCACCGACACGATGCGCCCTCCGGCGAGGCGCATCACGCGGTCAGCCATGCCTGCGATGGCGGCGTTGTGGGTGATGACAGCCGCCGTGGTACCCAATTCCTGGTTGATTCTGGCGATCACATCCAGCACCACCTTGCCGGTTTCATAGTCGAGCGCTCCGGTGGGCTCGTCGCACAGCAGCACGTCCGGCCGCTTGGCGATGGCACGGGCGATGGCGACGCGCTGCTGCTCGCCGCCGGATATCTGGGAAGGGAAGTGGTCCATGCGTTGCTCCAGCCCGACCAGCCTGAGCGCTTCTTCCGGCGTCATCGGATCGGGAGCGATCTCGGTCACCAGAGCCACGTTTTCGCGCACTGTCAGGCTGGAGATCAGGTTGTAGAACTGGAACACGAAGCCGACGTGGTCGCGCCGGTACTCGGTCAGTTCGCGCTCGCTGGCGGTGGCCAGGTTGTGGTCGCGCCAGAATGCCTCGCCGCTGGTGGGCGTGTCCAGCCCGCCGAGGATGTTGAGCAGGGTGGATTTGCCGCTGCCGGATGGACCCAGCAGTACGACCAGCTCGCCCTGGTACATTTCCAGATCCAGCGCGCGCAATGCGGGAACCTCTACTTCCCCCATGTGGTAGGTTTTGGTCAGGCCGTGTGCGGAGAATACAATTTGGGGCGATGGCTGCATTGTTTCAGACCTCTCTCAAAGACTATCCAATAATGCCATGTTTTACAAATTAAAATGGATGTTCCGGAAACAGGCAAACATGACGATACGGTAATAAATTTCGATTGCGTTTTATCAATCTAGACACTAGAATTAGTGTCAGTCCGATTGATCAAGCACAACATCTTGTGGATATGCACTGGATAAGTTGTGGACAAGAGCCAAGTGCGCCACCTGACGCGAGATAACAATTAGATGCCGGCCATGCCAAGCCCAGCAGTTTCCCGGCCGCTTTCTTTAGGAGGAAAATATTCAATGCAACTTTCTACCGATTCCGTTTCACACTCTTCCTTTTCCGCTTCGGATTTCGGCTGTGGTGATACTTCTGCCAGCCATGAAGCTGCCTACGCCCAATACCGGATCATCCGCCGCAACGGCGCGGTCGTCGGTTTCGAACCGGGCAAGATCTCGATTGCCCTGACCAAGGCTTTCATCGCCGTCAACGGCGGCCAGGGCGCGGCTTCGGCCCGTGTGCGCGAAGTGGTCGTTGCGCTCACCGAGGCCGTGGTGTCGGCGCTGATGCGCCGCCAGCCCAACGGCGGCACTTTCCATATCGAGGATATTCAGGACCAGGTCGAACTGGCGCTGATGCGCTCCGGCGAGCACGATGTCGCCCGTTCCTATGTGCTGTACCGCGAGCAGCGCACTCAGGAGCGCGCGCGGCAGAAGCAGGAGCAACCTGCCGTCGAGCCGCATGTGATCAACGTCAGCGAAAACGGCCAAACCCGCCCGCTCGACATGGCGCGTCTTAACGGTCTGCTGCAATCGGCCTGCGACGGACTGGGCGAAGCAGTCACTCCGCAGCCTATCCTCGAACATACGCTGAAGAATCTGTACGACGGTGTGCCGATCGAGGAAGTCGGCAAGTCGGCCATCCTCTCCGCCCGTACCCTGATCGAGAAAGAGCCGGCCTACAGCTACGTCACCGCGCGCCTGCTGCTCGACACCATCCGCAAGGAAGTACTGGGCGAGACCGCCAGCCAAGCCGACATGGAGACTCGGTACGCCGAGTATTTCCCCGACTTCATCAAGCAGGGCATCGAAGCCGAGCGCCTCGACGAGCGCCTCGCGCAGTTCGACCTGAAGCGCCTGGGCGCCGCCCTGGATTCATCCCGCGACCTGCAGTTCGGCTACCTCAGCCTGCAAACCTTGTACGACCGCTATTTCCTGCATATCGAAGATCGCCGCATCGAACTGCCGCAGGCCTTTTTCATGCGCGTGGCGATGGGCCTGTCCCTCAACGAGATTGACCGCGAAACCCGCGCCATCGAGTTCTACAATGTGCTTTCCAGCTTCGATTTCATGAGCTCGACGCCGACCTTGTTCAATTCCGGCACCCGTCGCTCGCAGCTTTCCTCCTGCTACCTCACCACGGTGAGCGACGACCTCGACGGCATCTACGAAGCGATCAAGGAAAACGCGCTGTTGTCCAAGTTCGCCGGCGGCCTCGGCAACGACTGGAGCCGGGTGCGCGCGCTGGGCAGCCATATCAAGGGCACCAACGGTAAATCCCAGGGCGTGGTACCGTTCCTGAAAGTGGTCAACGACACCGCCGTGGCGGTGAACCAGGGCGGCAAGCGCAAGGGCGCGGTGTGCGCCTACCTGGAAACCTGGCATCTCGACATCGAGGAATTCATGGAGCTGCGCAAGAACACCGGCGACGACCGTCGCCGCACCCATGACATGAATACCTGCAACTGGATTCCCGACCTGTTCATGAAGCGCGTGATGGAAGCCGGCGACTGGACCCTGTTCAGCCCGAACGACGTGCCCGACCTGCACGACAAGTTCGGCAAGGCGTTTGAAGAGGCTTACGTCGGTTATGAAGACAAGGCCGCGCGCGGCGAGCTCAAGCTGCACAAAAAGATTCCCGCGCTGCAGCTGTGGCGCAAGATGCTCACCATGCTGTTCGAAACCGGCCATCCCTGGATCACCTTCAAGGACCCGTGCAACCTGCGCTCGCCGCAACAGCACGTGGGCACGGTGCATAGCTCCAACCTGTGCACCGAGATCACGCTCAATACCAACGAGCACGAAATCGCCGTGTGCAACCTCGGCTCGGTCAACCTGGTGGCGCACCTGAAGGACGGCGTGCTCGACACCGCCAAGCTGCAGCGTACCGTGCGCACCGCCATGCGCATGCTCGACAACGTCATCGACATCAACTACTACGCCGTGGCCAAGGCGCGTAACGCCAACCTCAAGCACCGCCCAGTAGGCATGGGCATCATGGGCTTCCAGGATTGTCTGCAATCCATCCGCGTGCCCTACGCCAGCCAGCAGGCGGTCGAGTTCGCCGACCGCAGCATGGAAGCGGTGGCTTACTACGCCTACATGGCTTCCACCGAGCTGGCCGAAGAGCGTGGCCGCTACGCCACCTTCACCGGCAGCCTGTGGGATCGCGGCATCCTGCCGCATGAGTCCAATGCCCTGGTGCGGGAAGCACGCGGCGGCTACCTGGAGCTGGACGAGTCCGCCACCCTCGACTGGGAAGCGCTGCGCAGCCGCATCAAGCAGTTCGGCATGCGCAACTCCAACTGCCTGGCGATCGCGCCGACCGCGACCATCGCCAACATCGTCGGAGTTTCCGCCAGCATCGAGCCGACTTACCAGAACCTCTACGTCAAATCCAACCTCTCCGGCGAGTTCACTGTCGTCAACCAGTACCTGGTGGAAGACCTGAAAGCGGCCGGGCTGTGGGACGAGGTGATGATCGCCGACCTCAAGTACTTCGACGGCACCCTGAGCAAGATCGACCGCATCCCGGGCGAGTTGCGCAGCCTCTACGCCACCGCCTTCGAGGTCGACCCGAGCTGGCTGATCGAAGCCGCCGCGCGCCGCCAGAAGTGGATCGACCAGGCGCAAAGCCTCAACATCTACATCGGTCAGCCGTCCGGCAAGAAACTCGACGAGACTTACCGCCTCGCTTGGCTGCGCGGCCTCAAGACCACCTACTACCTGCGCAGTTTGGGCGCGACCCACGCCGAGAAATCCACCTCCAGGGCGGGTGCGCTGAACGCCGTGCCGGTGGACGGCGGGGTCGCGGCGGAGACCAAGTTCTGCTCGATTGACAATCCTGAGTGCGAAGCGTGTCAGTGATACGCGTTGCGCTCATGATTGCGGCACAGACTAACCTTTTGCGAAGCACAAGGTTATGTCGGAGCCACAATCCGGAATGCGAGGCTTGCCAGTAAAAGCATTTTTTTACCGCAAGGGACGCAAAGGTTCGCAAAGGTTTTATGTTTTATGGCCTTACCTCGCGTAACTTTGCGTCCTTCGCGGTGAAGAAATAATCAAGGAGACAACAATATGCTGAGTTTCGAAGATACCATGACAACTAAACCCACAGCACCGCAAGCGCCTGCCGAACCAGTTTCCGCCGCGCTCACCGGCATCCATGACATTCGTCGCATCAAGGCGGAAGACAAGCGCATCATCAATGGCGATGCCGACGTCAACCAGTTGGTGCCGTTCAAGTACAAATGGGCGTGGCAGAAATACCTGGACGCTTGCGCCAACCACTGGATGCCGCAGGAAGTGAACATGAATCGCGATATCGCACTGTGGAAAGACCCGAACGGCCTGACCGAAGACGAGCGCCGCATCGTTATGCGCAATCTGGGTTTCTTTACCACCGCCGACAGTCTCGCCGCCAACAACATCGTGCTCGGCACCTATCGCCACATCACCGCGCCGGAATGCCGTCAGTACTTGCTGCGCCAGGCGTTCGAGGAGGCCATCCACACCCATGCGTACCAGTACATCGTCGAGAGCCTGGGGCTGGACGAGGGCGAAGTCTTCAACATGTACCATGAGATACCCTCGATCCGCGACAAGGACGAGTTCCTGATTCCCTTCATCGATACCCTGTGCAACCCGAACTTCAAGACCGGCACGCCGGAAGACGACCAGAAGCTGCTGCGCTCGATCATCGTGTTCGCCTGCATCATGGAAGGTATCTTTTTCTATGTCGGTTTCGTGCAGATACTCGCGCTGGGCCGGATGAACAAGATGGTGGGCGCCGCCGAGCAATATCAGTACATCCTGCGCGACGAATCCATGCACCTCAATTTCGGCGTCGACCTGATCAACCAGATCAAGATGGAAAACCCCCACCTGTGGACGCCGGCTTTCCGCGAGGAAATCGCCGGCCTGATCAAGAAGGCGGTGGAACTGGAATACGCCTATGCCGAAGACACCATGCCGCGCGGTGTGCTCGGCATGAATGCCTCGATGTTCAAGGAATACCTGCGCTTCATCGCCAACCGCCGCTGCCAGCAGATCGGGCTGGATCAGCTTTATCCGGGGGCGGGAAATCCCTTTCCGTGGATGAGCGAGATGATGGATTTGAAGAAGGAGAAAAACTTCTTTGAGACGCGGGTGACGGAGTATCAGAGCGGAGGGGCGCTGAACTGGGATTAACTGGATAATGCTGAAATGAGGCCGCCCCCCCCGTTTTAGTGACGGTCAGAAATGGAAATTTCCGATTCCGTTGAGCCTGTCGCCAGCATCAGAATCAAGATTAACCCTTAGTTCCGTTGGTGTTCAGGTATAATATCCATGCTGCATTCTTTACGCACATGTCCGGACATTCACCTTTGGCAGGAGATTTTTCATGAGGACGACCCTTACTGTTGTAGTCGCCGGTTTTCTGGGGCTGGGCGCATTGAGTGCATCCGCAGACGAAGCCAAACTCAGGACAGTTGCCGCCCTGTACCAGGACAAATCGGCACTCGCTGGCCAGGAGGTGCGTGTGCAGGGCAAAGTGGTCAAGGTCAACAATGGCATCATGGGGCGCAATTTTCTACATGTGCAGGACGGTACTGGCGGCCAGAACACCAACGACCTCACTGTGACCAGCAAACAAACCGCCAATGTCGGCGACCAGGTGACTGTCACCGGCCGTGTGGTCGTGAACAGAGATTTCGGAGCCGGTTATGCGTACCCTTTGCTGGTAGAAGAGGCGAGCGTTACCGCTAAGAAGTGATTCCCGGGCGGTTCAGGAGCCAAGGGGCAGGAATTCGGATCTCTTCGGGCGCACCATTAAAATCAAAGGGCCTACAGAAATGTAGGCCCTTTTCATTTATGGTCTTGCAGGGATATTGTCCCTCTGCGCATCAATTGTCATGCGTGGCGCGTCGTATTCTGCCCACCATTGGAAATAGAAGCTCTGATCGCTATCATTTACTCTCTGTCCAGTTGCATCGAGCGCAGCTTCCGCTCCGCCTGGATGATGAAGCGTTGAATCATGGCTTGCATTTTCTGCGACAGATTGATAAAACCACAGCCCGCACGGGTGCTCTTTTTCCCATTTTTGAGGGTTACTTCGAACACGTTGACGATTTCTATGTCTGCGTTGATGGTTCCGATATCTGGCAACTCCATCTGGCATCCACGAAATATCTTTCCTTGCTCAAACCCTGTTTCCGTTGGTGGAAGCGTTATATTGATGCCGCCGATACTGATGTCCACAACCACCGATTCAATCGTGTAACCGTCTTCCATTGGCATGGCGCATTTCAGGGGGCTGAAGATCGGCAAAAGAAGGCGGTAATATTCCCGCCGTTGCAGCCTGATTAATGAGTCGGGCAGCTTGATCTTGAATGCGTCGCGGCCTTCAAATATCGTTTTTTCAATTTTGTTGGCGGTAAATTGAATTTTTACTTTGTCGTGAGATGTGTTGAAAATAATTTTTTCGCTATCGAGAATTTTCCGGTTTTGCTCTTCAATGGAACCGAAGTCCAGAAAGGCCGCATCCTGGTGCGGGTCGACACCGACAATGGCAGTCAACATGAAATATTTCCCATGATTGAAGCTGGCGCTTACCAAGTCGCCACCCTCCATGATAGAACGAAGTATGTGAACGATTTCATTTGGCTGGCTGACCTCATACTGGCTGTAATCATCATCGGTCTTCAGTATGCCAATCTGACCAGCTTCATTGGGACCGGTTGAGTGTGATTCCACGTTAATTTTCTCTTGAGGTTTATCTGAAATTGTCATAAATAGCCCTGCTTTCCCGTCGCCGGATTTATTCAGAGCAGATTTGGGCAGGCCATTCTGGCCGGCTACTGGTGCGAGAGGTGTTGGCGCACCGTCTCAGAGTTATGTTCTGCTCATCCGCAATTTTACGCATCTTTGCTTAGGACAGCATTTTAAACTCGCAAATTCGGATTTATCGGAAAATGCTGAGCGAAAATATAGCATAATTTGAGAGGTGTTGCCCCGGTGGTTCCATCTTCAGGCCTGAAATTCACGACATTCAGAGAGGGTCGGCCTGGCGTCAACGGGTTCTTTCCCCATCCAGCAGGCAGGCGTTTCCCCGCCATTTGAAATCACCCCATGGTTCCCGTGGTCATGGCTTCCGGCTTTTTTCGGTACCATTCTCTCCTTGGCAGGTTGGCCGCACCAAGAAATAATTGTTTCTGAAATCCGGGGTTAATTATTAATGTTTGAAGGGAAAGAACTTGCTTGCGTATGGGGCGTGTTCTCCGGCGGTCAAGGAGGGACTTGGCGCTTTCGAGAATCTTGATTTTGCCTGCCTCGGTATCCCCGCCGAGCAAGGGCTAAGTGAAGGGTGCGCTGGGGCGCCTCTGCTTGACTGTTTTGCCTGCCAAATCCCTTTCCCAAGGGGGGCACACCGCATGGTGCTTCCGCCTGCTGCTCACTCAAGTCCAACTGTGGATACTCGACGAACTGCGGACCGCGTTCGATCAGGCTGCCATGCAACTGGCGCCATTCCTGTTCGGCGCCCATTTGCGCAAGGGCGGCATAGTCATGCCGACCGCTTGCCAGCCGGTCTCGATCATGGGCATCGACCCCAAGACTTTGCAGTTATCCCCGATTCTGAAGATGCGAAATACTGCAAAGAAAAATTTGAAACGGAAGCAGCTTCAGTTTCCCTGTATCTGAAGCTTTTTCATTTTTTCCCAGAGATTTTTTCGACTGATGCCGAGTGCTGCCGCAGTTTCTGCAATATGACCATTGTTGGAACTCAAGACGCCCTCGATATGCTTCCGTTCGCAGGTGTGCAAATATTCGTTCAATGATTCAGTTTCCGGCGGCTGTTCGGATGGAATGATAGGCAAGTCGTCGCCAAAAAGTTGCTCCGGCGAAATGATGGACTTCCCGGAAAGGATGCAGGCACGTTCGAGGCAATGTTTGAGCTCTCGAATGTTGCCCGGCCAAGGATAATTCAGCAAGGCTTTTTTTGCCGACGAATCCAGTGTGCGCATATCGGACCTTTCCGCCCCCCAGGCATCGAGCAATCTTCCTGCCAGCCAGAGGATATCTTCCTTGCGTTCGCGCAAAGGCGGAATGTGCAGATGAACGACATGGATGCGATAGTAAAGATCCTCGCGGAACTTACCCAGTTCCACCATGTTTTTGAGATCCTGATGGGTGGCGCAAACCAGGGTTATGGTCACTGGAATCGGCGTTTCTCCGCCGACGCGAACAATCTGGCGCTCCTGAATGGCGCGCAGAAGTTTAACCTGCATCGTGGGCGACATTTCGCCGACTTCATCAAGAAACAGCGTTCCGCCATCCGCCAGTTCGAAAACTCCTTTTTTGTCGCGAACTGCACCGGTATAGGCACCCTTGACATACCCAAACAACTCAGCTTCCAGCAGGCTTTCGGTCAGAGCGCCGCAGTTGACCGCAATGAAAGGGGTTTGTCCAGAAGGGTCGAATTCATTATACAGTGCCCGTGCCACCCACTCCTTGCCGACACCGGATTCCCCCGTAATCAGCACGGACCTTGCATTTTGTGCCAGCCTGGGCAATATGGCCTCGATCGAGCGCATTGCGCTGGAAATGCCGAGATTTTGCTCGCCAGTTGATGCGGGTGCCGATTTTGCACACACATTGCGTATTGTTTCCAACAGATTGTGGATGTCCAGCGGCTTCGTGAGGTAGTCGTGTGCACCGAGCTTCAGGAGCCTTACTGCTCGGTCCACCGTCCCATATCCGGTAGTAAACACAAATGGAGGCAAGGGGTTTCCCATTGACTTCACTTGCACATATAACTCTTCTCCGTTGATATCCGGCAACTGGATATCGCAAATCGCGATGTCGTAACGCTTGTGGTTCAGCGCCTGTAATGCGTCTCGTCCGGTCTTGAGCCAGTCGCATTCGAAGCCTTCCAGTTCGAAGCGATCCGAAAGCGCCTCGCCCATAATCTGATCGTCCTCAATCAGGCAGATGCGATAAGGTTTTGTATTCATAGCGCGCCTCCCATGGGAATTTCCACAGTAAAACGCATATAGTCATTCGATTCTTTTTCCACTTCGACATGTCCACCGAGTTGATGCACGATCTGGTAGGTGACCCATAAACCAAGGCCGTGGCCATCCCGGCTTAACGGAGAGAAAGGCTCGAACAGATGGGATATTTGCTCGGGAGATAATGTTTTTCCATTGTTCTCCACAACAACTCGCAAATTACCGTCCATAACGTGGATATCAAAGAGCACTTCTCCCTGTTGAGTTGCCGCCTGAACCGCATTCAGCAGGAGGTTGATCAAAATCTGGCGTACGAGCGTGGCCGGAAGGGGGATATCACCATCCAGGCTGTTGTGCCAGGTAATGTATATGGCTTTTTTATTCGCCAGTGGCGTAATCAGGGTCTGCACGTCCTCGATGTCCTGCGGCAGGAGATTGCGGCTTTTTAACTTGGCTTCTACCAGCAATGCCCCCACGGTATCCCTGATCTGGGTTAACCCGCGCTCCAGCAATGCGATGGTTTTCATCGTGCGGGGATCCACATTGCCATGGCGTTTCAATGTGTCGATTGCAGTCAGCATGCCACCCAGCGGGTTGTTGACTTCGTGGGCAATACCGGCCGCAAGTTGTCCCAGTGCCGCTAATCGCTCTGACTGCTCCATCTGCTTCTCAAGAGATTCCTTGGCTTTAAGCTCTTCAAGCATCAGATGGTATGCTTCGAAAAGCTGGCCGAGTTCGTCGCGGTGGGTGTAAAGATCGGGTTCCAGGTCCGCCGGCCATTTTCCACTGGTTTTGCTCATGCGGCTTGCGAGCAACAACAGCGGTAAGGTCATGCGCCTTCCCCAGTACCAGTTGAGAGGGAGCAAGATGGCAAGAATAAAGGAACCTACCGATAAACCATGCCAGGCGATATCGAAGAAGCGCGGCATAAAAACACCTTGGGGATAAACAATAATCAATGTTCCGAGATGCGCGTTCCCACGAGAAATGGGGGTGATGTAGTAAAAACGATTCGAGCCAGGCAATTCAATCGCCTGCGAGGGATGCTCACCCATTTGGCTGATCTGGTCTGCGAGTGCTGCATATTCAGGGCTCAGCTCGCTGATATCCGTCGATATGGGCGCCATCTTCGGATGTGTGGAAACAACGATGTTTAATGCATTGTCCACCACCAGAATAGCCTCGGCTTGTGCCTGGCCTGGCCAGTCCGAATATGGGGAATCGATCGCAGTACTAATGATTTCAAATGCGCGCCATGTATCGTCGTGCAATAGCGCCGGAAACAAATTGGATGTGAGCGAACGCGCCAGGGTATCGGAGTCGATAATCAGATCTTCCTTGAGCTCATCGTAGGTATCGACAATCATTGAAGCTGACACCGCAATGGCTGTCACGATAATGAGCATGCTTCCCCACAGTGGAATTTTATAGCGGAAGCTCAAATCGAAAAATTTCATATATCGTCCAAGGCCTGCATCATCTTGCGTACACTGTTGTATAACTTGGGATCGCCGCTGATGAACCCGTCAAGGTTGAGCCGCTTGAGCAGCTTGGCTCCTTCCGTATCGTTTGCCATTTCCAGCAGTACCCGCTGCATAGCCGAAAATTCAGCTTGACTTACAGTTATCTGAGCCGCTATGGGGGGGAAACCATATTCCGGCGACTTGGCAATAACCCGTGTTTGTCTGGTCAGATTCGGACGAATAAGCGCCAGGGTTTCCCACACGAAACTATCCACTTCACCACCATCCGCCAATCCCCTGGCGACTGCCATGACGATATTTTGGTGGCCCCAGGTAAAAAAGGTCTTGCGAAAGAAATGCTTCGAATCCTCTCCTTCCTGCCGCAATTGATAGCGTGGTACAAGATAGCCCGTGTTCGAATAAGGATCGGCATAGGCAAATACCTTGCCTTTCAATTGCAGCAGCGTTTTTGTTTGAAGGTCTGACGCCGGGACAATAAGGTAGGCACGGTAGTAAGGCCGGCCCTGATACAGGGGAGTGGCAAGCAACCGCACAAAGTGGTTCTTCTCGGAATAGACGAAGGGGTAAGCGGAAAGCCAGGCGAAATCAAGCTTGTTATGTTTCAGCAATTCGATGGTTTCGCGGTAGTTGTCTCGTGTAACGAACTCAACCGGGCGTTCGAGCTTCTTCTGGAGATATTCGCGCCAGTCCGCCAGAAGCGCATATTGATCGTGAACAATGGCAGGCGTAATACCAAATCGTATGGGCTTTTCACTCTGTTCTGCCCAGGCCGCATTGGTTGTAAAGAGTACAAATAATACGATACAGATATGTCGTAGGTAAAATAGGAATTTGAAATTGGAAGTCTTCATTTCGTTACTTTTTGGTTACCTAATAAAAATTATTTTTTCTATGTTACCAGTTGGTAACATTATGAACAAATTAACTCTTAATATTCTTGAGTAATACAGCTTGCATGGTGGGATGTCCTTGAAAAATTAAAGATGTCCTGTCTTAACCTATGCAAGTCCCATGCCGCTTAAATTCAACTTGGCATTCGCCCACTGATATTAAATATCCGCCCCAAAAAAACAAATCAACAACTCGCTTGAAATATAATAAATACGTTAATATTCATTGTATTAAGTATGTTTCAATGAAAATACTCTCAAGAAGCAATCTCCCTGCCATCCTGCGTCCTTTAGATAATGCATCAAGCTGTTTTGAATGAGCATATGCGTAACATATTTTTAGATGTTACCGGAAAGTAACGAATTGATGCAGATCAGCATTCGTTTTTTATTTGAATACTCGAATATTCATATATGTTTATCGAAAATGGTTGATGCGTTGATGGAAAAATGGAGCTTATTTATTTACATATCTATTTGTTATTAAATAAATAACAGTACGTACAAAAGCGAATGAACAAACCATCGCAATTACTCTTGGCCTGATCTTTGCATGGTGGTCTAGCAAAAGCATCAAAGCCAGCATATCAAAGTAATAAAATTTTTGGACTTCAAGGAGATAAAAATGACGCATAAAGTTCGTACCAGTGCCCTGTTCGGCGCTCTTGCCGCCTCCATCGTATTTTCCTTCTCGGCAGATGCGCTCGCTGTCGACGCCGACGCCGCAATCACCTTGGCAAAACAGAATGGCTGCTTCAAGTGCCACAACTATACAAAGGAGCAACAGGCGAAAAAGCAGAAAGATGGAAAGCCGTGGTTTGAGGTCGCGGCCAAGTACAAAGGCAAAGCGGATGCCGAAGCCAAACTGATTCACCACATTACCTCGGGCGAAAAAGCCAAGTTCCCGGATGGTCACGAAGAAGAACACAAAATCATCAAGACCACGGATGTCGATAAGCAGAAAAATCTCGTGGAATGGATTCTTTCGCTGTAAAAACCAGCGCAGATCAACATTTTTAGCAAATGGAGATGCAAATGAGCCATAAAACACGAACAAGCTTGCTGGTAAGTGCCATTGCTGGCGCGATAGCCTTTTCTCTTTCGGCTTCCGCATTTGCGGTCGATGCGGCAGCAGCCAAAGCTACGGCACGCAAGAACAGCTGCCTGCGCTGTCATAGCGTAAACAAGAAAAAGGAAGGCCCGTCCTACCAGTCCGTCGCTTACAAGTACAAGGGCCAAGCCGATGCGATGGACAAGCTCGTCCAGCACATTACCTCGGGCGAGAGGGTCAAGCTTTCCGACGGCCATATGGAAGATCACAAGATTGTCAAGACCAAGGATCCCGAGCAAATCAAGAACTTGATCAGCTGGATTTTGGCTCAGTAGCAATCATCATCAAATATAGCGGCAACGACTGGCTAGGGAAAAGGGGAAACAAATGAAGATAGTTCGACAAGTGTTGGCTGCCTGTGCATTAATCGGCGGCATCGGGGTGGCGACAGCGCCATGGGCGGCGGAGGCAAAGCTGCCTGACACCAATATGAGCGTCAATACAGCGAAAGCCACGCAGACCCAAGATAGGGTCAAGAAAGATGCGGTCTGCACGCGCTGCCACGATGAAAGCGAAACGACGCCAGTCCTCTCAATCTACCAAACGAAGCACGGCGTCAAGGGTGACTCACGCACGCCGTCCTGCCAGTCCTGCCACGGCGAAAGTGAAAAGCACCTGAAGGGTGATCCGAAGGTGAAGGGTCGCGCCGCACCGGACATCGTGTTTACGAAAGGAGCTTTTGCGGCTTCCGACGAGAAAGTACGCGCCGGTCAATGTTTGACATGTCACAAGGGTACCAACCGGACTAGATGGGATGGCGGCCAGCATGACGCCAATGGTCTGGCATGCAATAACTGCCACCAGATCCATCGGCCGGCTGACAAGGTGCTGAGCAGGAAGACCCAGACCGAAGTCTGCTTTACTTGCCACAAGGAGCAGCGCGCCGACAGCCACAAGGTTTCAACTCACCCGATCGATGCTGGCAAGGTCGTCTGTTCGGACTGCCACAACCCTCACGGTTCGGCTGGTCCGAAACTCCTGAAAAAGAACACGGTGACCGAGACCTGCTTTACTTGTCATGCCGAAAAGCGCGGCCCCTTTCTGTTTGAGCATCAGCCTGTGACGGAGGATTGCACGAACTGCCATACACCTCACGGTTCCAATATTTCGCCGCTTCTGAAGTCGCGTGCTCCTTTCCTGTGCACAGAGTGTCATGATGGCCCGCACCAGAGCCCAACTCCTGTTGGAACTGCTGCTGCTGGCAAACAGTTCACCGGTGTGAACGCGAACGCCAATCAGACTGGTCGCGCTTGTATGAATTGCCACGTCATGGTTCATGGTTCGAACAGTCCAGCTGGCGGCTACTTCCAGCGTTAATTTTAGGGAATTAGGAGATTGTTATGAGAATTCTTAACGGAAAAATGAAACTTGGCGTGTTGGCCTTTGCAGTGCAAGGCGCGTTAGTCGCGATGTATGCCATACCGGCCCATGCGGATGACGAGGATGTCGCGGCTTTGACGAACCCCACCAACTTCGTGGAAATCGGAGTGGAGGGCGCTTCTCGCAGTTCCGCCAAGTTTGGTGAATATACCGGTCTCAACAAGTCGGATGGCGATTTGATCGGCAACTTCAGCGTTCGCGGCGGCGATGCATATGGGGATGGAAACGGAACCAAGCGCTGGGCGATCACAGGGACCGATGTTGGTCTGACTTCTCGTTCGCTAGGCGCAACGATGAGCAATCAGGGCCAATGGAACCTCGGTGTCGGCTATGACGAATTGCGCCACAACATCACGGACACCTATCAAATGCCCTATCAAGGCAGCATGGGCGGGAACAGTTTTGTCTTGCCCGGCACTTTTGGCTTGGCCGCAAACACGACTTCATTGTCGCCTACCCAATTGTCGTCTTTTCAGACTGTAGATGTCGACACCACCAGGAAAAACACGTCACTCACAGCCGGGTTCAATTTGAATCCGGAATGGCAAATCAAGTTCGACTACAACCATCTGGTTCAGTCCGGCGCAAAACTGATGGCGTTTGGGGCGGACGCGCATGGGGGGGGTAGCGGCGAGAAGATTTCGATCCTGCCGAATCCCACCAATTACACAACGGATTCAGTCAATCTCGCTCTTAATTGGATTGGAGACAAGGGCAATCTAACCGCTTCGTACTATGGCTCCTTCTTTAAGGATAATTATGACAGAGTGACATGGACAACCTTTGTCGGGGCGAACGTGACCGACACCATGGCTACCGCACCTAGCAACAATTTTCACCAATTGAACCTGTCTGGCGGCTATACATTGTCGCCGTTAACGAAGCTAACCGGCGGGCTTTCGTATGGCCGCAATACCCAGAATAGTAGTTTTGTTGTTCCGGACATAATGGTTACACCGTCCCCGACATCCTCTCTTGATGGCTTGGTTGTCACTTCCCATGCCGATCTAAAGTTGGCCAATCAGACCACGAAAGATCTGGCTCTTTCCGCCGGGATCAAGTACGACCAACGTGACAACCGTACTGCGTCGAATATCTACTTGTTCAACGCCATAGACGGGGCCGCTCACGGTGAGAACTATGCGAATACACCGTTCAGCAACAAGAAGACCCAATTCGAATTGGCTGGCGATTATCGTCTGAACAAGGATCAGCATATCCGGGTCGCCTACAATCGCGAAGATGTCAAGCGTTGGTGCGACCAATATGCATCGAACGGTGTCTATCCGGCGGGTACCAATTGCGTTGTTGCAACCGCCAGCAAGGACGATAAACTCAGTGCCACCTACAGGCTCAAGGCGAGCGACGATGTGAATCTGAATGCAGGCTATGCCTACAGCAAGCGCAAGACCGATTCCGATCCAAATGCCATAAGCGCCATGGTCAGCACCAAGGGCGGCGCCGCTGGGCAAAATGGCGGCGACTTTCAGGGATTTTATCCCTACTTTGATGCGTCCCGCACGGAACAAATCGTAAAGGCGGGGGTGAACTGGCAAGCAAATGAACAGTTCTCTCTTGGCCTGAGCGGTCGATATACGGACGACAAGTACGGCGACTCTACATATGGCGTTCAGAATGGCAATACATGGAGCCTAAATCTGGACGCTACCTATCGCTATAGTGAGAACGGCACGATTTCCCCCTATCTAACCCAGCAGCACAGGCAGCGGGATATGACGAGTTTTCAAGGTGCTGCGAGCGCCAGTGCCACCAGAGTTCTCGCGCCGGCAACTGCCACCTGGTCGAACAAGCTGAAGGACGACGATATTACCCTTGGCCTCGGCGTCAAGCAGGGCGGACTGATGGGCGGCAAGCTCGATCTTGCGGGGGATTTGACTTATTCGTTGGGTAAGACCAGCTATGGCACGGCGCTTAACTATACGGGGCTCAACAATGGCGGCTTAACTTGCGATAACCCTGCCGTGGGAGAATGCGGTACGTTGCCTGATATTAAGAATACGATGACCCAGCTAAAGCTCACCGGTAACTACAAATTAGACAAACAGAGCAAGGTCGCGTTTGGGTATACATTCCAAAAACTGTCGAGCGACGACTGGCTTTACAACGCTTTCCAGTACGGTTACACGCCGACTAGCGTGATGCCTACCAATCAACAGTCGGGCAGTTATACGGTCAATGTGGTTGCAGCGTCCTACATTTACACTTTCAAGTAAACCAAGTAAACGCTCTGCAGAGTGAGGGGAAAACGGGGGGCGGATTTTTCGTTCCCCGTCTTTTTCATCTGTATTTTTTTAAAATATCGAATATTCCAAGCGGAGAAACATGATGGATAACAAACCTGGTTTTATCAAACGTACTTGGGGCTTTTTCAGAAAGCCAAGCGCAAAGTACTCGGTATTAGCCATTGCGACCGTTTTTTTCTTCATCGGTATCTTCTTCTGGGGTGGCTTCAACACAGCCATGGAGGCTACGAACAGGCTGGAGTTTTGCATTGGCTGCCATGAAATGCGCGACACGGTTTATCAGGAATACAAGGAAACGGTCCATTACAAAAATCGCACCGGCGTGCGCGCCATCTGCTCCGATTGCCACGTACCCAAGGACTGGGGCCATAAAATGCTGCGCAAGATGCAGGCTAGCCAGGAAGTCTGGGGTAAATTGACTGGTTTTGTCGATACTCCGGAAAAATTCGAGAAACATCGGATGGAACTGGCCACGCACGAATGGGCGCGCATGAAAGCCTCGGGTTCACGTGAATGCAAGAACTGCCACAATTGGGACGGCATGGATGCGAGAAAGCAAAAGCCCAAGGCCCAGGAAAACCATGCCAAGGCCCAAAAAGAAGGCAAGACCTGCATTGATTGCCACAAGGGGATCGCGCACCTCTTGCCGAAGGAATATGACGAGGATCAGTAATTAAATCTGCCACATAATATGCAGGCAATGCGCCCCTGGCCGCGGCAGTAATGTGTGGCCAGGGCTCTCAGGATGCAAAATTCAAGAGCCTGTCTTAAATAATTATGGGTTCGAAGAGATCAAGGAGAGTAAATTGCCAGGAGCTTTTTTTCTGCCCGACTAAAATACTGGAGACGCCATGTCAGATTTTTTCCAGTACAATCCGCATTTTCCCGATTCGGCAGCAGGAAAAGCTGCCGTTTCAAAACCCTGGATAATTATTCATGCTGGAAGGCAAGAACCTCGCCTGTGTGCGGGGCGAGCGTACATTGTTCAGCCGCCTGAACTTCATGCTAAACGAGGGCGAGTTGCTGCTGGTGCAGGGCGCCAATGGCAGCGGCAAAACCAGTTTGCTGCGCATGGTATGCGGACTGCTGGCGCCGGAGTTTGGTGAAATCCTGTGGCAGGGCGAGAAGATAGGCACGGTGCGCGAAAGTTACCATGCCGAGATGGCCTATTTCGGCCATGCTCCGGCGGTCAAGGAAGATCTGAGCGCTTTCGAAAATCTTGATTTTTCCTGCCGTCTGGCGGGAATTCAGGTAGATCATGAAGAAGTGAAAGGTGCGCTCGGGCACCTTGGGTTGGGGCACTGTTTGAACCTGCCGGCAAAATCGCTGTCACAAGGGCAGCGTCGGCGCGTTGCGCTGTCCCGTCTGCTGTTGGCGAAAGCCAGGCTGTGGATACTCGATGAACCGCTGACGGCGCTCGATCAGGCTGCGCTGCAACTGGTGCAGTCGCTGATCGGCGAACATTTGCATCAGGGCGGCATGGCTTTGCTGACCACGCACCAGCCGGCCATGATTCCGGGTATAACACCCAAGATTCTGGATTTATCGGCATGAGCATCACGCAGACCGTTTTCGTCCTGTTGCAGCGTGAATTGATGCTGGCCATGAGGCGGCGCGGGGATGTGCTCACCGTGCTGTTTTTTTTCGTCATCGTCGCCAGCCTGTTTCCGCTGGGCGTCGGCCCGGACCCCAAACTATTGCGGTTGATGGGCGGCGGGGTAGTGTGGGTGGCTGCCCTGCTGGCGGCAATGCTCTCCCTTGGCCGGATGTTCGCCAGCGATTACGCCGATGGTACGCTGGAACAACTGGTTTTGACGCCGACGCCGCCAGTGGTCTGGATAACCGGTAAAATAGTGGCGCACTGGCTGGTGAGCGGAGTGCCGCTGATTCTCATGGCGCCGGTGCTGGGTGTGCAGTTCGGTTTGTCGGGCGATGCGCTGGCGGTGCTGGTTTTTTCCCTGCTGCTCGGTACGCCGGTGCTGTCGCTGATCGGTGCGATCGGCGCGGCATTGACTCTGGGGCTGCGCGGTGGTGGCGTGCTAGTATCGTTGCTGGTGCTTCCGCTCTACATCCCGGTGCTGATTTTCGGCGCCGGTGCGGTAGATGGCGCGATGTCCGGCCTGGGTTCTGAGGCGCACCTGTCGTTGCTGGGCGGCATTTTAATTTTGGCTTTCATGTTGACGCCGTGGGCGGTGTCGGCGGCGTTGCGGATTTCTATTGAATGACAAACAGATTGAACCTGTATAAATATTCCTCCCCGGCAACCTTCTATGCTCTGGCCGGAAAGATGATTCCATGGTTTTACGGTGCAGCCGCCTTGCTCTGCATAGTTGGCCTGTATATCTCGTTTTTCCTGGCGCCCACCGATTTTCAGCAGAGCGACGCCTACCGTATCATCTTTATCCACGTACCCGCCTCCTGGATGTCCATGTTCATCTATATAGTGATGGCGGTCTGGGCGGCGCTCGGACTGGCTTTCAATACACGCTTGTCGTTCATGATGGCGAGCGCCCTCGCGCCTACCGGCGCCATGCTGACTTTCGTTTCATTGTGGACCGGCGCGCTGTGGGGCAAGCCGACCTGGGGCGCATGGTGGGTGTGGGATGCGCGCCTGACTTCCGAGTTGATCCTGTTCTTTCTGTATCTGGGCTTCATGGCATTGCAGGCGGCGATCGACGATCCCCGCCGTGCCGACCGTGCCGGCGCGTTGATTGCGCTGGTGGGCGTGGTCAATGTGCCGATCATCTATTTTTCCGTCAGATGGTGGAACACGCTGCATCAGGGCGCTTCGGTGAGCATGACAAAAGCACCGAGCATGGCGGCCATCATGCTCGAGGGTATGCTGGTGATGGCACTGGCTGTATGGATGTATGCCATCGCGGCGTCGCTGTCGCGAGTACGCAGCATCATTCTGGAGCGCGAGCGAAACAGTCAGTGGGTAGCGCAACTGCTGGAGACGGAAATATGAACTGGAATAGCTGGTCGGAATTCTTTCACATGGGGGGCTACGCCTTGTATGTGTGGGGATCTTACGCGGTGACCGCTATCCTGATCGCCGGCGAAATACTGCTTTTGAAATCACATCGGCAAAAAGCGTTGACGCTGGCGCGACTCACGGTGAAATACAGCAAGGTGAAAGACGATGAAAGCGCGGCATAAGAAACTGATATTGATTGCCGTTGTGGTGATGGCGCTGGGAGCGGTGGCGGCGCTGGTACTCAACGCGTTCCGCAGCAACCTGGTGTTCTTCTTCACCCCAACCCAGGTGGTGAAGGGCGAAGCGCCGCATGATCGCGCCTTCCGTGTTGGTGGACTGGTCGAGAAAGGCAGCTTGCGCCGCGAACAGGACGGTGTAACGGCCCATTTCCGCGTCACCGATACGGCACAGACCCTTTCAGTGACTTACAAAGGCGTCCTGCCCGACTTGTTCAAGGAAGGCAAAGGCGTGGTTGCGGAAGGCCGGCTTAACGACAGCGGTGTCTTCATCGCAGAACAGGTGCTGGCCAAGCACGACGAGAACTATATGCCGCCCGAAGCGGCCAGTGCGCTGGAACAGGCGCAAAAAGCCCAAAAAACACTAGTCTCTCCCCAAGGAAAACAATGATTCCGGAACTCGGCCATTTTGCACTCATTCTGGCGCTGTTGCTGGCGCTCACGCAATCCATTCTGCCGCTGGCTGGCGCCGCGCGCAACGCCCCGGCCTGGATGGCGGTGGCCAGGCCGGCGGCGCAAGCCCAGTTCCTGTTCGTCGCCATCGCTTTCGGCTGCCTGGCCTATTCATTCCTGGTCAACGATTTTTCGGTTCTGAACGTCGCGCAGCATTCCTTCTCCCGCCTTCCTCCGATTTATCGTTTTACCGCCACCTGGGGTTCGCATGAAGGTTCGCTGTTGCTGTGGACGTTTATCCTCGCCTTGTGGACGCTGGCGGTGACTCTGTTCAGTCGCCATCTGCCCGATGACATGGTGGCGCGGGTGATCGGCGTGATGGGTCTGGTCAGCTGCGGCTTCCTGTTGTTCATGCTCACCACGTCCAATCCTTTTATCCGGCTGCTGCCGGCGGCCCTGGACGGTTCGGACTTGAACCCGATGCTGCAGGATCCGGGCATGGTGGTGCATCCGCCGATTTTGTATATGGGCTATGTCGGTTTTTCGATTGCTTTTGCTTTTGCCATCGCGGCATTGATTTCCGGCAAGCTGGACGCCAGTTGGGCGCGCTGGTCGCGTCCCTGGACGACGGCGGCGTGGGTGTTCATGACGCTGGGCATCATGATGGGCAGCTGGTGGGCCTATTACGAGCTGGGCTGGGGCGGCTGGTGGTTCTGGGATCCCACCGAGAATGCATCGCTGATGCCTTGGCTGGTGGGCACGGCGCTGATCCATTCCCTGGCCGTGACGGAGAAGCGCGGCAGTTTCAAGGCGTGGACGGTGTTCCTTGCCATCGCGGCATTTTCCCTGAGCCTGCTCGGCACTTTCCTGGTGCGTTCCGGCGTGCTGTCGTCGGTGCATTCCTTCGCCACCGACCCGGCGCGCGGATTGTTCATTCTCGGCTTCCTCGCCGTGGTGATCGGCGGCTCGCTGCTGCTGTTCGCTTTTCGTGCTTCCCAGGTTGGGCTGGGCGGGCGATTCGCGCTGGTGTCGCGCGAATCCTTCTTGATGGCCAACAACATCCTGCTGCTGACGGCGACCGCTTCGGTGCTGCTGGGCACGCTTTATCCGCTGTTCCTCGATGCGCTCGGCCTGGGCAAGATTTCGGTCGGCGCGCCTTATTTCAACGCGGTATTCGTCCCCCTCGTCACGCCCTTGCTGTTCCTGATCGGCATCGGTCCGCTGGCGCGCTGGAAGCAGGCAAACGTGCCTGAACTGGCTCGCCGCCTGAAATGGGGGTTTGCCGCCAGCGTCGTGGTCGCCCTGCTGCTACCGTTGACGCTGGGCGCCTGGAAACCGATGGTCTCGCTGGGTTACCTGCTGGCGCTGTGGATCGTCATTACCGTGGCTATCGGCGTGCAGGCCCGCTTGCGCACCGGTGCAGGCTGGTCGGCCAACTTCTACGGTATGCATCTCGCGCACTTCGGCGTAGCGGTTACCGTCATTGGCATCACTATGGTGTCGGCCTACGAGACCGAGCGCAATGTGCGCATGAACGAGGGCGATACCGCCACCTTGCAGGGCTACACCTTCCTGTTCAAGGGAACGAAAAACCTGGATGGTCCCAATTACAAGGCGGCGCGCGGCACTCTGGAAGTCAGCCGTGATGGAAAGCCAGTCACTATCCTGTACCCGGAAAAGCGTACTTATTCCGCGTCCGGCATGCCCTTCACCGAATCGGCGATCGACTACGGCTTAACCCGCGACCTCTATGCCGCGCTGGGAGAGCCTCTGGATGGCGGTGCCTGGAGCGTGCGGTTGTTCCACAAGCCATTTGTGGTGTGGATATGGATCGGCGCTGTGCTGATGGCGCTGGGTGGCCTGTTGGCGATCACCGACCGGCGCTACCGCATCGCGTCGCGCAAGAAAGGCACTGAAGCATGAAACGTTTTTTGATTCCCCTGGCTATTTTTCTGGTGCTGGTCGGATTTCTCGGCGTCGGCCTCAGGCTCGATCCGCATGAAGTGCCTTCGCCGCTGATCGGCAAGCTCGCGCCCGATTTTAATCTGCCCCTGCTGTCCGATGCATCCAGACATTTCAGTCCGGCGGAAATGCGCGGCAAGGTCTGGCTGCTCAACGTGTGGGCATCGTGGTGCACATCCTGCCGTCAGGAACACGAAACGCTGCTGGAACTGGCTCGGCGGGGTGTCGTGCCGATCTACGGCATGGACTACAAGGATCAGCCGGCGGACGCGCAAGGCGTGCTGAACCAGGCGGGCAATCCTTACGTGGAAACCGTGATGGATATCGACGGGCGGGTGGGGATTAATTTTGGGGTATATGGCGTACCGGAGACCTATGTTATCGATAAGAGCGGCATGATTCGCTACAAACTGACCGGCCCGCTTACCCCGGAAAACCTGGAAGGCAAGATCCTGCCGCTGCTGAAGGAGCTGCAAAAATGAGGAAGTGGCTGTTGATATTTGTCCTGTGGCTGCCGCTCGTCGCCGTGGCGGGCGAGGCGAAGCCCCTGGCCCAAGACCCGGTGCTGGAGCAACGCATGATCAGTCTATCCGAAGATTTGCGTTGTCTGGTGTGCCAGAATGAGTCGCTGGCAGGGTCGCGCGCCGATCTGGCGCAGGACCTGCGCCAGGAAATCCGCGAACAGATGCGTGCCGGCAAGAGCGATGAAGAAGTCATCGCCTACCTCACTCAGCGTTATGGCGATTTCGTGTTGTACAAGCCGCCGGTCAAGCCGCTTACCTGGCTGCTGTGGTTCGGCCCGTTCGCGCTGCTGATCGGCGCGATAGGCGGCCTTTATGCCTACATCAAACGGCGCGGCAACCGTCTTGCCGATGAATCCTTGTCCGAAGAAGAGAAAAAACGCGTAGCGACTCTTCTTGGCAGTAATGGAAATGAATCATGACCAACTTCTGGGCTATCTCGCTGTTCTGGGCGCTCTTTTTTCTTTTTATCGGGGTGGCGCTGGCATTCGTCTTGCCGCCGCTGCTACGACGCGATACCAGATCCGGACGGGTGGATCGCAAGGAGGTCAATATTGCCATCTATCACGACCAGTTGGCCGAGTTGAAGGCCGATCTCGATAGCGGCGAACTGGATGCGGCCCAATATGAGGATGCCAAACGGGAAATCGAAAAACGCCTGAGCGAGGACGTACCTCTGGAGGCCGCTCCGGCCACCACCCAGAAGATCGGGCGTTGGCCGGGGTATGTGCTGGCCGTGGCGATTCCGGTGTTGGCGATTGCCATTTATATGATCCTGGGTAATCCCGATGCACTGGTCGCGTCACACGCCGACGCCCCTGCGATAGCGGGGGGGCAGCATGATGCGGCCCCCATGATCGCCGCCCTTGAAGCCAAGCTGAAAAAGAAACCGGACGATGCGGCGGGATGGTACATGCTGGCGCGCAGTTACGGCTCGCTCGGGCGGTATGACGATGCTGCGCGTGCCTTTGCCAGGTTGACCGAACTGGTTCCAGAGGATTCCAGCATCCTGGCGGCCTATGCGGACGTGCTTGCCATGACGCAAGGCGGAAATCTGCAAGGCAAGCCGCTGGAGCTCGTCAACAAGGCGCTGAAGCTGAACGACAAGGATGAGTTGGCACTGAATCTTGCCGGAACCGCTGCCTACAAGGCCAAGGATTTTGCCCTGGCTGCTGCATACTGGCGGCGTTTGTTAAAGGTAATTCCAGCGGATGCCGATTACGCCAAGGAAATCAGGGCTGCTGCCGACGAAGCCGAGAAGGCGGCAGGCGGATCTTCCGGTTCGGATAATTTGACCGGATCGAGTGGAAAGAATGGCGGGGTGGAGAAGGGCAGGCAACCTCCGAAGGGAAGCGCCGCAACCATTTCCGGCACCGTAACAGTGGCCAGGGACATTGCCGCCAAGGTGAGCCCAAGCGATACGGTATTCATTTTTGCGCAATTGCCGCAAGGCCCGAAAATGCCCTTGGCCAGTTTGAAGATCGGCGCCAGGCAACTCCCTTATCGTTTTACCCTGGACGATTCCCTGGCGATGACGCCCAACGACAGCTTGTCCCGTCATCCTGAAGTTGTTGTCAGTGCCCGCATATCGAAGACGGGTGAAGCCATGCCGCATAGTGGCGACTTGCAGGGCAAAACCGGTACGGTAAAGCTCGGGCAGCAGGAACTGACCATCGTCATCGATACGGTTTTGCCTTAGACCTCGAAAAGCGAGTTATCCACGGATTCGCAAAAATAGGCGCCTCTAGGCGACACAGAATGTTTTGTCTGTGTTTATCCGCGGCTAAAAGCCGGTTTTCGACTTAACGACCCGTGTTACCATCCGCCCGTTTTTCGACCGGCTTCCATCAGAACAACGCTTCTTTGGAAATCCCCTTCTGTGAGAGGGAGCGGCGCAGGGATTGCAGCGCTTCAAGCTGAATCTGGCGCACCCGCTCCCGGGTGATA